>Ga0307471_100000003_pt1 | contig 161108 bp, 159 predicted proteins | sample atmos_gasesAM3C__2_FD_204566 | JGI IMG/M metagenome (GOLD analysis project Ga0307471, IMG submission 204566) | Hardwood forest soil microbial communities from Morgan-Monroe State Forest, Indiana, United States - atmos_gasesAM3C_515 | ecosystem: Environmental > Terrestrial > Soil > Temperate... | reverse complement strand
CAGACGAGCCGGGAACCGCACTAGACGTGATCGTTCAGGCCCAGGTATTGCAACTGATGAGAGATCTAAAGGAAAAACTCGGACTATCCATGATGCTGATCACTCACGACCTTTCGATCGTCTCTGAAGTCTGCGAAAGACTCGCCGTGATGTATGCAGGACATGTCGTCGAATACGGAAGCGTCGAGTCGGTTTTCAAAGAACCACTACACCCCTATACGCAAGGACTCATGAGCGCGTTTCCCAGCATCAAGGGCGAAAAGAAGAAGATGGTCTCGATTCCAGGTCAGCCCCCGGATCTTCTGAGTCCCCCTCCGGGATGCCCGTTCAGCCCACGCTGCCCCTACGTAATGGACGTTTGTAAGACGACCTTTCCAGAAATGAAGAAGATGGGTCCAGACCACTATGTATCTTGCTATCTCTACTAGGAGGATGCGATAGTTGGAGAACGAGGAAATTATATCCGTCCAAGGGCTAAAGAAATACTTCCCGATAAAACGGGGCTTTTTCGAAACACTGATATCAAGATCTGACGTCTTCGTTCGAGCCGTTGATGGCGTAAGCTTCTCGATCAGGAAGGGCGAGATCTTTGGACTCGTCGGCGAGAGTGGTAGTGGCAAAACAACAACGGGACGGCTCCTGATACGGCTCGCGGACCCGACGGAAGGAAAGATCGAGTACAAAGGCAAGGACATCTCGCATATGTCCGCGCGTGAGCTCAAGCCTCTGAGGAGAGAGATACAGATAATCTTCCAGGACCCCTTCGAATCTCTCGACCCACGCATGCTAATTCAAGACATCGTAGCTGAACCTATCAGAATCCAGAAGGTCGCAAGAAGCGAAGACGAAGTGTGGGAGCGAGTGAAGCAAGAACTGAGGGAAGTGGAGCTTGTTCCTCCCGAGGAGTTCATGACGAGGTTTCCCCACGAGCTGAGTGGAGGTCAGAGGCAACGTGTTGCGGTCGCTAGAGCCTTTGTGCTGAACCCGGAATTCGTCGTGGCAGATGAACCGGTTTCGATGCTTGATGTTTCGATCCGCGCCGAGATTCTTAACCTGATGCTACAGATCGTCCAAAAACGAGGCGCCTCCTTCCTCTACATCAGCCACGATTTGGCCGTGGCTCGCCACTTGTGCGACCGAGTAGCAGTGATGTATCTAGGAAGGATTGTCGAGCTTGGTAGTACCGAGGCAATCGTCCACAACCCGCTTCACCCGTACACGAAAGCACTGATCGCCGCGGTTCCTGTGCCTGATCCCTCCTCGAGGCGCACGGGAGAGGTCATTTCAGGCGAGATTCCGAGTCCGATAGACCCGCCTCCAGGCTGCCACTTTAACACCAGATGTCCATACGCGCATATGCGATGCACGACGGAGGACCCACCTCTCATAGAGGTTGAGAAGGACCATTGGGCGGCCTGTCACCTTGTCGATGCCCCGTACAGGGGCTGAGAGCCTGCGGTCCCGAGTGATACCTTAGCCGGTTTCCTCTACTCTCGAACGTAAGATCTATGCTTGACAGTTTCCGTTGATGCCACTCGCGGCCGCCGTGTACAGCAGTACTAGCCAGTCTTTGTTGTTTGACAGTGCATAGCCGGGGCTGATGCAAAGGTCATTGGTCCCATCAGACATTACAGGTGGAGGACGAGGGGACACCCAGACTCCGCTTCCGGTTGTATCGATGAATCTCAACGTTGGGTCATTCCTTATCGGGGTACCAATTGAAGGGGATGCGCCTTGCGTGGAGTTTACGATCCAGTCGGTCGAGAGAAGAGAACCTGTATTCTGATTATCATAAACCACGGTCTCACCAGGGTCGAACTTGCTATTATTGTCAGAATCAATATACTTGAAGTGCGAATCCGTGCTAAGAGGTGTTCCGATAGCCGGAAGCAATGATAAGGGTGAGGTGTAAAGGATCTGGGTGTGCGAATCCACGGTGGCGTTGAGGGTTGGATCATAGACGACTGTTTCTCCAGGCCCTGTACAGTACGGGTTGTTTGCAGTGTAAAGCGGAGGCATAGGGACACAGAACTCGTCAAATGGCTGCCCCCAAATGTTGAAGAAGTCTTGGAAAGTGTAGAGTTCGAAGACCTTTGATCTGAGGTATATTGTACCCGTAGCGTCTCTCGTGCTCAGAGGCGCATAGCCTGTCGGACCGTACTGGTCGAGTGTGTGATTCGTCCAGAGCCCTCCGCTAACGCCGATGTCGATCGGTAGTGTGTAGTTTATCCCGTACCTGTAATCAAAGAAGTGGATGTGTATCTCCCAGTTCTGCACCACTTGGTTTGGCCCGTAGTAATAGAAGTAGTAGAAGGCGCCAAACATGGCCGCGAGTATTATGATCACGGAAAGTCCGACAACAAGAGGCATCTTGCGGGATGATTTCCCAACGCCTGTCTTTTTGGACACTGCCCCCCTCGCCACGGTCGGCCCGCTCTTCCTAGCTTTATTCTTCGACGCCTCCTTTAAGAGCATCGTTTTTCATCACTCAGGCGCAAACAATCGGATGATGAGTAATGCCTCGGATGCTCTTCCTCGCAGTTTGTATTGTCGTGTTGACTCTAGCTTCGACGGTGCCTTTAGGACGGGCAATTGCGCCTTCTTCCTCTTTCATAGCGAGTGTCGAATCGGATGGAGTTCATGTCTCATTGAGTCTTAGCCTATCCCTCAACTTCACTGGCATTCAGGCGAATATGACCCTCCCTCAGTATCAAGGCGCACTCGTGGGATCGAATGCAACTGGCCTAGTAGATTCTCTGCAAGCCGCGATACGGTCGAAGGCCTCCTCAGCCATCGTGAGCCAAGCAGAACTTTACGAGAAGACCTCGGCGGCGCCAGCCTCTAACAATATCCAATATCTCAATATCACACTCAAATACAATGTTGGCGGTGTCGAAACGAGTGCGAATGGAATATCAGGTGTAGATATGTCTTGGAAGTCATGGGCGATGTCATCGCCGGTCCCGCTTGGCGCTTTTGAGGCTAACAGAGTCGGTGGCTATCTTGTCAAAGGTGCTACTGAGATAGCTTCTACGCCACAGACGCAGATAATTGACAATGGAAACATCGTAATTCGACTGACCTATGAAGTGAACAGCAAGTTGCTCGTTGCGGCAGATTTCCCGGGTTATATTCAGACTTTGTCAATCTTGAACTTTACCCAAATGTCGAAGCCTGTCTCTACTTGGAATGAGTCGTTTGACCTAGCTAGCAATGCCGAAATCTGGTCTACGAACCTAGGAGGAGTCCATCTGGCTGACATTTTCCAGACAACTGTAGAGGCTGGAAATACGACTCGATTGGATTATTCTCTCTCCTTTTCGCTTCAGGGAAAGGTCAGCGCTCTAGGGGGCTCTTCTGCGGAGGGAGACGTCATTATCTCAACCTTCCAGGGAATACCGGAACTCGTCATGGGAGTAATCATCGTTTCCTCTGTTCTGATCGGCGTGGGGGCATTCTTCTACGAAAGGCAGATTACTGGTAGGAGTCGAGGTAAACGTGGAAAGAGATAGAATCCCCCGGTTTCCAACTCTTCAGTTACTCAGAAGTTTTCTCCGAGCGACCCATCTTGGTCATCATGAGCGAGCCAGCTGATCGTTCCACATCGGAGAAAGTGCTGGGAGAACTCTACGCAACCACGAAACTTGCTCATGGATATGAGCGCCTGAGAGTTGTCTTCACAGCCCAACGAATTGTGATTGCACATCTGGGAAAGAGGGGAATCAGTGCCACTGCTACCGTCCCGTTTTTTGGAGGGGCTGGACCAGGCGTTGAGGATCTCCTTCTCAGCGGACGGGAGAGGGCTAAGAGGCGAAGCAAGTCCCCTAAGGAAATTCTCGAGATGGACAGGGACAACTTCGGTATCTCTTATGACGAGATCGTTAGCTTGGATTATCGTCACGGCCGTCTGCTTACACTAATAACGTCCGGCGACAAGTTCGACCTTTTCATCTCGAACCCGATGCCTTCGGATCTCATGGATGGCCTGCGTCAGATTCTCGGTCTCAGGATGACAGCAGACCAGTAGGAGTTTTGAGCAGTTGGGAAGAAGGATGCGGGGGGTGGGATTCGAACCCACGAAGGCCTTCGCCACAGGGTCCTAAGCCGAAGGCAGGCTCATTATTCTAGAGCCTACTGCCCATTTGACCTGGCTATGGTACCCCCGCTTAGGGGCGGAATAGAATAGGTGCCTGATATTGTTTCTACTAATCCAGGGACATTTCTCTATGGACTAGGATTGACTGTCTGAGCCTCCGAAGTTCTAATTTCGATTGGAATCTCATAAAATTTCTTTGCGACATTTACTGCTTGAGTGCTCTTTTTTATCAGCGTGTCGTACTCGGGCCGGGGGTCACGTGACATAGCAGATGCCTTAGAGAAATATGTCTTGAGTCCATCCGCATCCCCCTTGTAGAGTGCTATTGACCCAGCTATTCGGTAGTCGAGTTCAGCTCGAAGTTTATCTCCCTTATTTTCAAAGTCCTGTGCTTCGCTCACCAGGCTCTCTAGGGGCGTCTTGATCTTGGCAGGGTCAAGAAACATGAGCCTCGACAATGCCTGGTACAGCTCCTCGTCGCCGGAGGTGAGCTCGTGAAGGCGCATTGAGCCAATCGCCGCGAGAGCTTCGCCATGGGAACTCTCCACCTGAACTTTTTCTTTGCGGAAACGCATTTTCAGAATTATCCTTGGAGTCCAGAGTTTCGTTCCGCGGTTGTTTCATGTCCATTTAAGACTTGATCTCCAAAGCGACTCCCACACTTTTCCCGATTCGGTTCTGAATTGTCAGTTTCAGCTCCCCCCGAAGCAGGTTGTCTGCCAGTTACGTTGAGGACTGCGAGCTCTCCCATAGGAACTCGAAGTAGATCTTGCCAAATTTCACGAGTCCACTGTGATCAGATGAAATTGCTAGGCTTAGCCCCTTCTCCGGCTCCTCACCGAGCAGTATGATTATTCTCGTACTGTCCGAGATTAGGCCACCTCCAAACATCTGACTTCTAAGTCTGACATCGGCCAGCCCCATGAGCTTCTTGACTGTACCTCGGGCAGTAGCCTCTGGTATCATCACGGAAATCTTTACTCCCCTCTGTCTCACTGTCTCTAACAGAGGCGCTACAAGAGCGATAATAGGGTCAGGAACTATTGGCATCGCTATCAAGAGTTCCTTTCTGGTTCTGTCTAGGGACTCTCGTATTTTGTCGATGATGTTTTGCTGACCTCTAACTATCCAAATGTCGGGTCTTTCCTTGACCTCCTTTTTCTCATAAAGAGGTTGTAGCTCTTCGAGTACCTCCGCCTGGCTGGATCTTAGCGTATTCTCAACCCTCAACAGGGATGATTCCAAAGCAAGAGTTGGAGCTTTTGGGTAGTGAACACTTGGTCTTCCCTGTTCAGTTTCTACCCAACCCTTTCGCTCAAGATTTCCGAGGATTTCGTAAATCTTGCTGTAAGGGATCGACGCTGTTCCGCTCAACCCGCTGGCTGTCATCGGGCCGGATTCGACGAGAGAGATGTAAGCTCGCGCCTCGTATTCGGTAAGTCCAAAATCCTTCAGCGCTTTTTTCGTTCTCTCGCCAATTGACACTATGCTTCACCAGGAAGAATTATGAATAATCGGGCTGGAGCATATCTTATGCTCTGGCCCCAAATTGTGCACGAGTAAGTGAACGCCCAAACGTGGACCCAGATCTCAACGCTTCTCAAATGCCTGTCAGAAAGACTGTAAATATCCACCTTGACCCTGTTATAGGCATAGTGAAGGCCAACGGAATCATGCTAACCAAAGAATCCATTATGCAGAGTCTTAGAGAGGTCCGCGATCCTGAGATCGGCCTCAACATTGTCGACCTCGATATGGTTCGTGACATCACCATTGAAGGGGACGCGGTTAAGGTGAAGATCGCCTTAACGGTTGCTCATTGTCCTCTCGCTAAGACTCTCCAGTCAGACATAGAGGAGGTGCTAAAGAAATCCAGCGAGATCCGGTCAGTAACTGTCGACACGACTGCAATGTCAAAGTCGGAGCTAGACGCCCTCAGGACAAGATTGCAGACCAGAACAAAGAACGTGTCGGAACCGAGGACGGGTCTTGCTCCCGGCATTGAACGTCTAGGAAAGCGTGACATTCGAAACATCATCGCCGTTGTTTCGGGCAAAGGAGGAGTTGGAAAATCATTCGTAACAGGTATGCTCGCATGCGAACTTCGGAGAGAGGGTTATGAGGTCGGGATCCTCGACGCCGATTTGACCGGTCCAAGCATTGCGAAAATCTTCGGGCTGAAAGAACGACCCACCAAGGCTCCAAACGGGGCCATCACTCCAATACGGTCAAAGACCGGGATCAAGGTCATGTCGATTAACCTTATCCTCGATGATCCTGAGATGCCAGTGATCTGGCGTGGCCCCATTGTCAACAGCGTAATCCGACAACTCTACTGGGAAGTAGATTGGGGACCACTCCACTATCTTCTCGTAGATCTACCGCCGGGCACAAGCGACGCGCCCCTTACCGTGTTCCAATCACTCCCGCTCGACGGAGCAATCGTCGTATCATCCCCACAAGAATTGGCCTCTCTGATCGTGACCAAAGCAGTAAACATGGCGAAGAAAATGAACGCAGAACTACTCGGACTGGTCGAGAACATGAGCTATCTCCAGTGTCCAAGGTGCGGTGAAAGGGTCAACGTCTACGGCGAGACCAAGGGAGAAAAACTGGCAACGGACCTCGGAATCCCCTTCCTCGGGGCGATCCCGTTGGATCCAATGATCGCTCAAAAGTCTGATGAGGGACGGATCGAAGACTATTCCACACCACTCTCTCATAGTCTCACAGACAAACTCAGGCTGAGAACCTCAATGCAAACGCAGCAGCTCATGCAGGGACTTCCGATCGCGTGGTCCATTGACTCATCGAAGAACTAGCAGGAGTATGCAGGCATTAATATGAGCCCCTTACATACTAGTAGCGAAGAGCAGCAGAATAGTGGAATGATCTGAAAATCATGGCCGGGAAGAAAGCCAAGAGCCACAAGGCTAAGCATCAAAAGGCAACGAGAAAGTCCAATCGGACTGGCAAGCCCGCGGAACGGACTCTTCGACCAAAACAGATTCCCAAGAACCCTGTTTCGGCCCCGACAAAGCTTAACGTAGAAGTCCCGTCCTCACTATCGGTCGAACTGCCAGGCCGTCCCGTTTTCTCCATCGAGATCCGCTCGATTGGCGGCGACACGACGATCGGAGACCTGATCGTAGCGTTCCCAAGAACCAGGGATATCCTTGTAAAACATGGTCTCAGGCTCGACGTCGAAGAAGCCGGCTACCTTTACATGACGCTAAACGTGTTCTCAGCAATACATGGCCTATCGACTAACGGCCTTGTGGAGGAGCTTCACACCGCGTCAAAAGAACCTCCCCCACAACCGATACAACCTCAACTCCGGACAATTGTGACGCCGCCCATAACTTGACCACGACGTCTTAGCGCAGTCTGCCCCCGCTGATTTCGGCGGAAGAGACAAATGAAGCACATGTCTTCCTTACAAGGATGGACGCCCGAGCTAGAATCGTTATCACGGGGCTAGTCCAAGGTGTTTTTTTCAGAAGAGAAATAACCGACCTCGCCCGGAGATTAGGTGTCGTGGGATGGGTGAAGAATCTTCCTGACGGAAGGGTAGAGGCCATAGCCGAGGGAGAAGAGTCGAAACTTGAGGAGCTTATCCGTTTCTGCAACGTAGACCATCGGGCGCTAGGGTACGCAGGGTTGACGTCGAGTGGTCAGATAGAAAAGGAGATCTCCATGGATTCAAGATCACCCGCTAGGAATTCGGTACTAACCCTCGGATCGGATAGAGATCTCGTCATCGGAAGAGGAAAGTGGCAGCGTAGTTCCAGATTATTACCAAAAGGTAAATGAAACCTGTTTTAGAGCTACCCTCGCTCCGGTGGTGTAGCCCGGTTTTGCATAGCGGCCTTTCGAGCCGTTGATCGCGGGAGGCTCGCCGGTAAACGGTGAAGTCCGCGAATTCAAAAGACTCGGCCTGAGTCTGGGACTCCCGCCCGGAGCACCAATGACGCAATAATATCCTAACATGCTCAGGATTCTCTCCGAAGAGTTCTGAGCCTTTGTTCCCTGGAACAATCTGATTGTCAATCGACTGCTAATTATTTTTTCGACCGGCCGTCCAAAGCGTCCCTATTGAAGAACTCAGCCCATAAGGCTCATAGCTCACTCGGTAAAGGTGATACTGGCGCGACCTTGAGCACAGAAGACAGAATGATCAGACGACGTGAACTAAAGGAGAAGTCTAGAAAGAGAAAGCGAGGACCCTACCGGAAGTCGTCCGGCGGGGGACTGGTTAAGTACTAAGCGGCAGGTTCGATCGAGCGAATAGGGATACGTCTATACTTTCCCAGACTAGCTGGCTCAATGCTTACCAGTTCTGAGCAGCTATGATTTCCAAAGCATATTGTGCAGTGTTCGACATCCCAGGTCGGGTCAACCTTGTGACAAGTCTCACACATCAATCCTAGTGCACGGATGTCTGTGCATGCTTGGCACAACTTCTGAGAAACGGCAATGGGGTCAGGATTCTGTGACAGCATCGAAGCAATATCCCTGCTCATGCTCCGCACCTCCGGAGCTGATTGGAGTTGAATCGCTTCCCCCCGGACTTGGTGACTATACTTGCTAACCGCGGCCTGAGTTACTCCTAGCCTTGTAGCCACTTGCTCTTGTTTCAGCCCGTAGTGCTCAATCAGCTCACGGGCAACCATGGCCCGTAGCGCCGGGACGACAGACTTGGACGCTATCTCACAAGGAATTATCAAAAAGTAACATGACAAAACTGGGTGTAGCGTATTTAAACATAACTTACGTCATATTGATCGACGATCGAAATTCCGGAGTAATAAAGTGATAGCCATTGAGCAACGTTTGCTGGACCAGAAAGCCCACTAGAGGTGGCACTTGAACCTACGAATGTATAAATGAACTCAATCGCTGCAGTAGGATGGAGAAGTTGCTTGGTCACTGTCGATGAGGTTACACATGAATTAGAGAAGGTCGTGGACCCTGAGATTGGGCTTCCGATAACTGAGATGCACCTCGTCGATGAAATAACGATCAAAGAGGATGGAGAGGTTTTCATAAAATATCATCTCACGGCTCCGTTCTGCCCGCCAATTTTCGCGGAGGATATTGGAATGAACATTCGGCAGCTTACCTCCAAATTGGGCGGGGTCAGCAAAGTTACAGTTATCCTGTATGGTCACGCCCTTGCTAATGAGATCAACCAGAGAGTGAATCCAGGTTATACTCCGCCATCGTGAGGATGGCTCATTTTGTTTGGGGAATCATAGTCAGCTGGCACCAGCAAAGGCAAGTCTCAGGGTGCAGCTAGGACCTAAGCGTTAGTTAGCCTCTTCTGTCGTCCTGGATGCAAATGGATTTGGACGTGTCACAAGACACGTATGCCACGAAGCATTAGCCCTGGACAACTTAGGCTATATAGCGTCTCTTTTTACCGAGCGAGAAGGGACAGCTAGTTAAACGAGTCCCTAGATTTCAAATGGATTGCAATTTTTGCCAACTAACAATTTTTGTATTATTCAGAGACTCCGGGATTGATTGATAGTTGAGTGTAGCCAATAGTCTAACTTGGATGATCGGCGGCCCTCAAGGCAGTGGGATAAATTCCGTCGCCGAGAATTTCGCAAAGGCTTGCATACGGGGTGGGCTTCACATCTTTGCCAACATCGAGTATCATTCGAACATCAAGGGAGAACACAGCTACTATCGTCTCAGAGTCGACTCTCGCGAACTGCACTCTCACGTAGACTGGGTGGATCTTCTGGTCGCCCTAGACAAGGAGACCCTGTTTGGGGATCTGAATAAGGCACATCCGACACACAAGGGCCACCGGCACGAGGTCAGCCCGGGAGGCGGAATAATTTACGATGCAGCCTTCAAACTGGCACCAGAGTCATTTGGCAGAGATGACATCTCGCTCTTTCCAGTTCCGTACATGGATCTCCTGATTGATTCACTGAAGGCTTTCGGAAAAGATCGAGAGCTTAGCAAGTATCAGGTGATGGTCAATACGATCGCACTCGGGGCATCCTTGGGACTTGTCGGCTACGACTTCGGCCTTGCCTCTGAGGCCATCAAGGAAGGCTTCACCGGAAGGAAAGCATCCTTGGGGGACCTGAATATCAGCGCAGCTCAGCACGGATACGATTACGCCCAGAAAATGTTCAATCATAATCCATTCCCCATCAAGTTGCAAAAACAGACCCTAGGCGCCAAGAGGATGATGGTCCGGGGCGTTCAGGCGGTTGCTATTGGAAAGGTAAAAGCAGGTTGCGGGTTCCAGACATACTATCCGATTACTCCTGCAACGGACGAGAGCGAGTTTCTGGAATCACACCAAGAAGAATACAACATGATAGTCGTCCAGGCCGAGGATGAGATCTCTGCGATAAATATGGCGACTGGCGCCGCGCATGCAGGCTTACGATCTTCAACTTCGACGTCTGGGCCGGGTTTTTCACTTATGGCTGAAGGGCTGGGATGGTCGGGAATAACCGAGGCGCCGGGTCCGGTCATAGTTCTCTGGCAGAGGGCAGGACCTGCAACGGGTATGCCCACGAGGACGGAACAGGCGGATCTACGCTTTGCGTTGCATGCGGCCCACGGTGAGTTTCCTAGACTGATCATCGCTCCTGGTGATGCTGTTGAGTCTTTTTACGACACGTTTGACGCGTTCAACTACGCGGAACGCTATCAAGTGCCGGTTATCTTGCTGGTTGACAAGTTCCTTGCCAGCACGTACAGGGATGTTCCGCCTTTTGAAATGGACGGGATGAAGGTGGACCGAGGCGACATGTTGCAAGAGTCTGATCTTGCGAAGAATCCGGACTACAAGCGGTATCAGTGGACAGATCTAGGGATTTCGCCTAGGAGTCGGCCGGGTCAGAAGGGTGGGATTTTCTGGACGACTGGTGACGAGCACGACGAGTATGGGCACATCACTGAGGCTGCCGATGTTCGGATTCGAATGATGAACAAGAGGATGAGGAAGGTTGAACTGGCCAGCCAGGTCATTCCAGATTCGAAGAAAGCGACGCTTCATGGGCCCGGATCTGCTCCAACAACCCTCGTAGGATGGGGTTCGACAAAGGGGGCGATTCTTGACGGGATGGAAGAATTGAAGGCGAGCGGGATTGAGACAAACTTTCTACAGATACGATACGTCAACCCGTTTCCGACCGAACTTGTTACCAGGATTTTATCCGGATCTAGCCGAAAGGTCGCCATCGAGAGCAACTATACGGCCCAGATGGCCGGTCTTATTCGCGAGACAACGGGTATAGCTGTAGACGGCAAGGTCCTGAAGTTTGACGGGCGCCCGTTTTCGCAGAACGAGATTTATGAAGGCGTCAAGGATGTTGTCAAGAATGGTATGCGGGAGGTTTCGCTGAGCCATGCTTGAGCTCAAGAGCTACCGGACACAGGTCCATAATGACTGGTGTCCCGGTTGCGGGGACTTTGGGATCGTCAACGCGATCCAGATGACTCTGCTGGAAATGCAGCTCGAGCCTCACCGCGTCGCCATTTTCTCCGGAATAGGCTGCTCGGCCAAGACCCCGCACTACATCAACGCCTACGGCTTCCACACTCTACACGGCCGGGTCCTGCCGATCGCGACCGGAGGAAAACTGGCAAACCCGAGTCTCACTGTCATCGCAGTAGGGGGAGATGGTGACGGTTTGGGGATCGGTGCCGGCCATTTCGTCAACACTGGCCGCCGGAATCTAGACTTTACCTATGTTCTCTACAATAATGGAGTCTACGGGCTCACTAAAGGACAAGCCTCGCCCACTCTCCCGAAAGGTCTGAAAACAAAATCCATGCCAGCCCCGTCAATACAAGAAGGAGTGAATCCCGTAGCCATGGCCGTCGCCTCCGGCTACACTTTCGTAGCCCGAAGCTACGCATTGGACGTTAGACACTTGAAGACAACGCTACGAGCGGCCATTGAACACCGTGGCAGCGCTTTTGTCGACGTTCTCCAGACCTGCCCGACCTATAACGACATCAACACCAAGGAATGGTATGCTGGCGAGGATCTGCAGTCGAAGGCTCCCAGATTGTACAAGCTTGAAGAGACCGGCTACGACGGTCGAGTATCAGACCCGACAATCAGAGAACAGGTCAATTCGAAGAAGGGAAACGCACTCCTAAAGTCGTTCGAGTGGGGCGACAAGATACCGATCGGAGTATTCTTCAAGATGGAAGTCGCCACATTCGAGGATCAGCTGGCCCACCGTATGCCGGCCTTGGGTGAGAAACCGTTCGTCGAACAAGACATTTACAACAGAGACGTCACGCCGCTCCTCGACGAACTGACCTAGCCCATTCTTTCCACAACCGTCCGGAAAACCCAGTTTTGTCCCGAGAAAATTTTTGTTTTCAATCACTCCAAGCACGATCCCTATCGCAGGTTGGGCCGTTTCACGCTTACCAAATGGGCTAACGAAGGCAGTATTGGGTCCATCCCTTCCCCAGGTCACTAATCGCGGTCTCTTCCGGGCTAATTCTAACCAGAGATCTCCTCCAAAGACGACTTTTGTGTCGCGGGGAGACACGCTCCACGAATTTTTGGAGAGGGGTCTCGCCAGTTGAACCGGTTCTGGGCTTAGATTCCTTCTATTCCCCTAGATCTGGCGATTCGCCGGTTTTCGTCATGTGGCAGGTCAGCGTCCAGGTGAACGTGCAAGATCGTAGAGGTCAAAACACGGGCTCCGATTTGCGGTCAAGGTTCATTCTGCGCTTTTCTTTTTGATTCTCCAGCGAAACCGATGGTTCAGTTTTACCTATGCTTCAAGCCTCCCTCGTCAGGCTCGAAAGCTCCAACTGGATTATCTTTGGAACTGCTGGGATTTGGAAGGAACGCGGCGGGTCCCATACAGGTGGCGCCCTTCACAGATGGAGATCAAGATTGAACCGCCCGAATTACTCTGGTCAAACCTTCACAAAATGCTATTCTGATAGACTAATCGGGATGCGTAGATCTTGGCCCGATGTGCGGTATCCCAGCTTCATGGCCAATGGAGGTCGACGCTTGTGCTCCGCGCGAAGCCATCGTTCTCTAACAGTTTCAACGGTTTTCAGTGGAATGCCCAGGTCGTTGCTAATGTCTGAGGAGGGCATCCATCTTTCAAGTCCCCACAGAATGAGATCCAGTTTCTCGTATGATAATCCAAGGTCTTTTTCCGCGGTCTGTCCGGGCCAGAGGTCAGGGCTGGAAGGTTTAGAGTATATTTTGGATGGAAGCTTGAGGTATCTCGCCAAATCTCTAAGTGTAGTCTTGTAAAGGTCTGCCAATGGTTGGATGTCGCATGCTCCATCGCCGTACTTGGTGAAGTAACCGAGCATGATCTCGCTCTTGTCACCTGTTCCCACAACTATGCCGTTGCGGGTGTTGGCGTGGTAGTAGAGAATCATTGCTCTGAGCCGGGCTTTCATGTTTCCAATTGAAACTTTGCTGACACTGTTTGAAGAGTGAACTAGTTGAGTAGCGGTCTTGACGGTAGACGTGATGTCGAGCGACTTGAATTGTATCCCATGTTTTCTCGCGACTTGTTGAGCGTCCTGCAGATTTGACGGGTTCATCGTTTCTTCCTCCGTAAGAGAAAGTCCGAGGGTTCTTCGTCCACCTACAGCCATCGAACAGAGGACAGCCGTAATGCTCGAGTCTAGTCCTCCGGACATCCCGACCACGAGATATTTTGCGCCAATCCTTGCTGAGTGAGTCTTGAGGAATCGGACAATTCGATCCTTCGTCTCCGATGCTTCTTGGAGAGATAGGTTATCCGCTCTAATCCTAGAGCTCATACCCTGACCTCATATCCGGGAGGTTTAAACGAAGATGTTAGCTGACGACTCGTGAGTGGGGCTGCTCCGACGAGAGGCTCCGAAACAGATTGAGAAGTCTCTCCATCGAGACATATTGTTCTCCGGCAAAAGATGCTTCGCTCGCTGCCTCTTGGACGACGTTCTTCATGTCTCGCGGCGTGATAACGTACTGGTCGCGCACCGCGATTCCACGGTCGGGTATTGACGTTTCGTAGGTCTGACGCCTAGACCGTATGATTCGCCACACTTCTTCAAAGGACTCCTCAGTGAGCCCGCCGTCGTACGTAGAGATACCCGGGTCCATCTCTACTTTAGCAAGATACGAGTCAAGCAATTTCTTGACTTCTTCGCGCGTCTTTGGTGGAGGCACATAGATGATCCGTTTCATCCTATCCAATAGCGCAGGGTCGATAACGCTTGGATAGTTCGTGGCAAAGATGACGGCAACATTTCGGTTTACGTGGAATCCTTCGCCAAGCTCAGTCAAGATCTGATTCAACATCCCCTGCACATCTCTGCCCGCATCGGTCGTTGCCTCCATTCTTGCTCTCCCAATCGCATCGGCCTCGTCGATGAATAGGACGGTCGGCGCGGATTCTCGTGCGAGTTTGAATATTTCCTTGACGTTCTTCGCGGATTCTCCGAGCCACTTCGAGACTATTTCGTAGCTCTCGATCTTGAGGAAATTGGTATTCTGGCCACGATTGCTGATCGTCCCAGCGACGGCCTTAGCCATGTAGGTCTTACCGACCCCGGGTGGTCCAAACAGTAGTACGGAGCCAGCTTCTTCGAGCATCCTGGGATCGCGTATGATCTGCTCTCTCCTACTTCGGGTCCCTGGATCTAGAATCCATTCTATTGCTTGTCTTAGGCCGAGCAGTTCCTTTCTCAACCCAACAATGTCCTCATAGAAGACTTTCGGAGCCTTTTCGACTTGGTATTCGAGCAGGCTTCGGTCCTTGATCCGTTCTATTACGTCAACTATGACGCCTTTTGTTGGCGAGAGCACCGCGTCGACATTAGTGCCTACCCTATCTCTTATCTCGGGAGGGATGCTGACTTGGAAGGCTTGGCCTCCAGATAACCGGACAAGGGCTGTGTCCCCCTTCACCTCTTCAATGGTCCCGATTGGCCTCATTCCTTGCTTGAGTTCTTCCATCAGGTTGTGGTACCGGCGTAGTTCGGTCTGGAGGTATTCGATCTGCCGTTCCTTACGGGTAAGTTCCTTCTCGAGTTCGAGTGCCGGAGGATACTCTGGCGCGTTTTGCTCAGCCATGCCAGGCTCTGACTATTGATAGTCAGTCCAGAGATAAATAGATATGGGCTTCAGCATTTTGCGCGGTCTGTGGTGTGTCCAGCGTTCCGCGGATGGAGGATTCGATGGAGAGACCGCTTGTTGGAGATATGCTTAGGATTCCTCTAGTTCCTTGGAATCGATGAGTGCTCGATTCCTCCTCTCCTCCAGAGGAATCCGAGTTTTGAGAGTTTGAGCTTTATGCCTCTGCCGCCAATAATGTCAAACTGGACGAGTCGCGGGGTAATGTGTCGTCGGTCCATTTTTCGGACGAGTAGGTATCTTCGGAGCATTTGTCCTTCTTCGACCATTCTCAGTTCTACAACCCCGTCCACGAGGCTCTCGACTTTGTGGAAGAGTTCTGGATGGACACTTCCAGAGGAGAGTGTGATGATGAGTTTTCCCCCGGCTTTCTTGACTTTTCCTGCGATGCTCTGTATGAAGCTGATTGCGTGTTTGCTCTCTGTCTCGCTGAATATGGGTATCAGAGAGTCGAGGACGATTGTTATCTGCTGGTTTCCAAGTTTTTCCATGATGGTTGAGAGATATATGCTGACGTTAGTCAGGTCGAAGGGTTGGGGGACTACTCCTTCGGTGATGCCCGCTGTCGAAGAGTAGCAGTCGATAATGTCGAGCTTATTCATCAGCTGATACTTTTTCGGGTCCCATCCGAATTCATTCATTCTCTCGATAATATTCGATGGAAAGGTGTCATAGGTGATAATGATGCAAGGCTTTGATCTTGAGAGTTCGTCGTATAGAATTTGCTGGGCCAGCGTGGTCTTTCCACTGCCCGGATCGCCTGATATTAGAATGGAAGACGCGTCTGGAAGGCTTCCGCCGAAAAGCGCGTAGAACTCTCGAAAAGGGCTAGTTGTGTTCTCCATTCTTCAATCACGTTCGGTCTTGGATCGTAGTGCTGACCTTGTCGAACAACAATGATCGATGACGGGGCGGGCGGTATGAATGTGAATTGTAACCGCCATTGACTTCTTGAAAGTATATGTTGGTTGAGGAAGGCTCAAGTATTTTGTCCGGTTGCAATGTAACGGACCCAGAGGCGCCTCTGAAAGTGGAAGCGGTACTGGGTGTCTCTGTCTGGAACGTCCGAGTGACCTCCCCAGGGGAGTGATTGGAAAAATGTGCCGATTTCGAAGTTAGTTGTGACGAAGGGAGTGTGAGAAGTGTCAGGAGAGGTAGGCGTAGTTTTCTAGATGAATGATCTTGTACTTGAGTTCGTGTCAGTGCGGAGACATTGATGGGGAGAATCGAGTTAGTGTGAGAGGTTCTCGATCGAGTCGGTGCTTTTTCTCAAACGAGATTGCACTTCGAGAAGGTTCTTGACAACGCTGATATCTTCGAAGTCGTCCTCGGATAGCTTTGGTTTGTTTTTCTCGTTTGACGGCATGGAGGAATTTCGGCGATTGTAAGTATAAGCGTTATTCACAAGATTGTCTGAGAATAGAGACTCGGCCTATGTTACGATATCCTGGGTGGGCCTGGAGGTCTTCTGACTTTTATCGCGAGTAGTATCAGGAAGAACGCTATTCCAAAGATTGCCAAGAGTACTACAGCAGTGGTTGTTGTGGTCGGTGTGGAACCTGCGTTGACGCCGATAGTGTTAGTTGGATTGTTGATAGCGGTGAGGCTGTAGGGTCCATACGCCTGGTTCTGATAGTGGACTGTTGCTCCGAATGATCCGCCTGGTATGTCTCCGAGATTGACTGTGCCTCTGCTGTTGCTGACGTAGGTTTGGCTGGTAGAGTTGACGAAGGTGATTGTGACGCTTGCTCCAGGCACAGGGTTATTGTTGTTGTCGATGATCTGAATTGTAGCCGGATACGCCTTTAGCGAGATTGTGGCTGTCGCAGGTCCGTTTGTAAGGTCTATCGTTTCGGTTGTTGTCGTGGGTGCGAGGTCAGTGCCTTCCCAGTGGGCTAATGTAACCGTGTACAAGCTTGCTGAGATGTATCCAGTGTAGCTAGTGATTGTCGTGGTCGTGGTGCTTCCTTGTGGTTGAAGTGTCAGTGAGGCGGGTGCTGGGTTTAGTGGGTTGCCGCTGATGTCGCTGAAAGAAAGGGTTGCCTTGTACTGCTTATCGAATACGGCAGTAAAGCCGACCGTGCCTGTGTAGTTGTATATGATTCCGTTCGGTCCGCCTGCCGAGATTCTGAGCATCGGGGTAGTAGTCCAGACGCACTGATTGCCTGGACAAACGGATGTTCCGTAATAGTTCGCCCAGTCCTTCCAGATGTAATGGCCGCCTGTTGATGGGCCCGTAAAGGCGGTGGTGTTTAGAACAGTGATCGTGTGAGTAGTGTTATACGGAAAGTTGAATGTTTGAGGAAGGGGAACCTCATTGCTCGTGTTATTGTCTATCTCGACCCAGATAGTCCCGTCACCAGACGGAACGTTCGAGTTTACTGATGCTTGACAGTTTCCTGGTGGGCAGCTTGCTGCATTCACGTTTCCGATCATAATGGGGACTAGGAACGAGGCGAGTAAGGTTAGGAGTATGACTGGGGCTCTTGCTTTCACCGTAGCCTGGCCTCGAAGTTGAGGATTACTCCTGTTTGCAGGCTTAGAAGCTCGCGAAACCGCTAGCCCTGTTTCACTAGTAACAACCGGCTTAACCCCGAATCGCCGTGAATCGCACGAACTCCTCATCGGATGGCTGAGTCGAGTCGTCCCCGAATGAGTCTCTTTGAGAGGCGGTTTTGTGTCGCGAGGGATCAACTGCAACCATTAATTTTTTTGAGAGGAAGAATTTGCTGGATAACCTGTTTTCTGGGTGAGTCTGCACGATCCGGGCTGGGAATGGGCTGATCTTCCATTGCAGAAAGTGCAAGTAATTCCCCATTAAACCGCCCAAAAAGTGACTTGTGACTGATGGACCCCGGATCGGGGCTTATTCTGAGCGAATTTCGCTGATTCGCCCTTAACCGATCGAGAAACATGGCATGGGCGATTCCAGCAGAGAAGTCCAAACGGGTCTCGACAGCTTTCGCGATTCAAGCATGATTCCCTCTTTATACCAGATTAGCGGCCACTCTGGCCGACTTTGACAGTTCAGCTTCAAAGATTCAAAATGTTTGTTGGCGGGGAGTGGAAGGACAGCAGCAATGGATTGGCCACCTCCATACTCGACCCCTCGAACAACCAGATAATCGCCGAAGTGCCTCGCGGGACCAAGCAGGACGCTAGGGCCGCCGTTGACGCGGCGAAGACCGCGTTCCACTCGCCAGAGTGGCGGGACATGGACCCCGCCAAACGGGGACGGATTCTGACCAAGCTCACAGGTCTCGTCAGGGAAAATTCTGACGAGCTAGCGAGACTCGAGACGTTGAACGAGGGGAAGACTCTCAGAGAATCCAAGGGCGATGTAGCCTGGGCAGCAAGGGCCTTCGAATATTTCGCTGGACTAGCGGACAAGATCGAAGGAGCAACAGTTCCTGTCCCGCCAAAACGGTTCGACTATACCTTGAGAGAGCCGCTGGGAGTTACTGTCCACATTGTTCCATGGAATTATCCGATTGCATTGGCTGCGCGCAGTCTCGCCCCGGCACTAGCTGCAGGCAACACGGTCGTGATGAAACCCTCAGAGACTACACCACTGACTGCGATCAAGCTCGGAGAAATGGCCACGAAAGCAGGAGCGCCTAAGGGAGTCTTGAACATCGTGACCGGATCTGGCGCTGAAGTAGGCTCCCACCTAGTATCCGACAAGGACGTCGATGGCATAATCTTCACGGGATCAGACGAGACAGGAAAACAGGTGATGGAGGCCGCCGCAAGAAACGTTACGCATGTACTGATGGAGCTGGGAGGCAAGAACCCTCATATCGTCTTCCCAGACGCAGACATTCCGAAAGCCATCCGAGCGGTCAAGGATGGAATCTTCACAAATGCTGGACAAATGTGCTGGGCAGGATCACGCGCCTTCATACACGAGTCCGTCTACGAAGGCTTCGTCAGAGAACTAGTTGACAAGACAACCGCGATAAAAATTGGACCAGGAATCGAAGACTCCTCAGAGATGGGTCCAGTAGTGTCCAAGTCCAGACAGGACATCATCCTAGGATTCGTCAAAGATGGACTCGAGGAAGGAGCAAAACTACTCCACGGCGGGAAGAAACCGAAGGACCCAAGGTTAGAAAAGGGAAACTTTCTAGAACCCACAATCTTCGAGAACGTAACCGGAGACATGAGAATAGGCCGTGACGAGATCTTCGGACCAGTACTCAGCATAACCAAGTTCAAGACAACTGACGAGGTTGTCGCCATGGCCAACGATACCGACTACGGACTCTACGGCGGCATATGGACCAACAATCTGAAGACGGCTCACGAAGTCGCGTCCAGACTCGAAGTCGGCGGAGTCGCAATAAACGAGTACCTAGTGACTTTCCCCCAGACACCCTTCGGCGGCTACAAAGACAGCGGAATAGGCCACGAAAACGGACTCAGGGCCTTAGAGTACTACACTCGAACAAAGAACGTCTCAGTGAACCTAGGCTAGATTCTCTTCAGTCAGGCTTCTCCAGCTGGTAAAAGACTCCCGCACCGGAGTGCCTCGGCTTCAAAACTAGCTCAAGATTCATCTTCAGCTCTTTGCGGTCGAGATCACGACTGATCGGTGCAAACACCCTCAGCCCGTTATCAAACTCTGCAAGCCCGAGAATATACGGGGTCGACTGCTCGAAAGCGGGAGGACCAAAAAAGACCTCGGTAAACGTGATGAGCCTAGCTCTGCCCTCAATCGGCACCCACTCAACCTCGCTCGTTCGACAGTCCACACAATCCGCCCGCGGCGGAAAATACATTTTCCCACACTTCTTACAACGAGTTCCGGCAACAACTCCCTTCTCAAGGTACGAGATCAGCGGCGTAACTTTCGTCTGCGAGATGTACGCCGACTGTCCAAACTTTTCGAAACCCAATCAGGTCACGCTCTAAGAATCGAGACCGCGGCGTACATTCCGATTCCACCAATGTTCTGCGCAAGACCCAGCTTCGCTCCGTCCACCTGGACATCACCCGCCTCTTTTCTGAGCTGCTGGACCAGGCTAGCGATCTGTGACGCCCCAGTAGCCCCAACAGGGTGACCCTTGGAGATTAGACCCCCATCAATATTGACAGGAATCTTGCCCCCCAGCTCAGAATCGCCGTCCTTCAGAAGCTTCGCCCCCTTACCGGGCTTTGCGAATCCTAGATCCTCGTAGTTCAACAGCTCAGTGATCGAGAATGAATCATGGACCTCTGCAACGTCAATATCTGACGGTTTGACTCGGGCCATTTCGTAGGCCGACTTCGCAGCATTCCTTGTCACTTCGAAGCTGGTCATCGGTCCCCGTCGTCCGGCAAGGGCCATCGGGCTAGAAGCCAAGCCCAGTCCGGCTATCCAGACCGGGCTGTCGGTGATCCTCTTTGCCTTCTGCGCGTTAGCGACCAGTAGAACGGCCGCGCCATCAGCGTTTGCACAACAGTCGAAGAGCTTGAGCGGTGTTGACACAGGACGTGATTTGAGAACTTCTTCGACACTGACCGGCTTCTGGAACATTGCATTGGAGTTCTTCGCCCCGTACTTCCGGTTCTTCACGGTTACCCGAGCCATATCCTCCTCGCTCGTCCCGTAACGTGCCATGTGCGCAGTCGCGTACATCGCGTAATAGGAGGGCATTGTAGTGCCGAAGGGAGACTCCCACATCACGTCTCCCGCTCTCCCCATGAGTTCCTGGATCTCGTTTGAGGCAAGTTCGGTCATCTTCTGGACTCCCACAACCGCCATAACGTTGTGAAGCCCCGATGATACTAGCGCCCAGGCAGTTCGTAGTCCCACCGCGCTTGATGCGCAGGCTGCTTCAACGTTGAAGGTTGGTTTAGGGTTGAGCCCGAGATACTCGGCGACTACTCCAGCTGGAGATCGTTGCTTATCATAGTGTGTTGCTGAGCAGACTACGGAGCCATCGATGGCAGATGACTCAATTTCTGCATCGTCCAATGCGCTACTGTAGGCCTCAAAAGCGAGTTCTCTAAGAGAGGCGTCGCTTCTTTTTCCAAATTTGCATTGGCCCACGCCTACTATCGCTATTCTAGCCATTCACAGGATTCCAGAATTCTTGTCCCTATTGCCTTAGAAGAATGTTGCTTGATCGTTGACTAGATTGCTTCTTTTGATTCTGCGTAGAGGAATGTCATTCCGCCCGTGGCGATCTTGAAGCCGTGCCGGCCCGAATCCTTGCCAGCTTGAGATGCTATCGCGTTCTTGAGACTGTCCATATTGTCAAACTCGAGCTCCACGACTTGGTAGTATGCCGGTTCTCCGCGTGGCGCGCCTGCAACCTTGTGCACGGTATACTTTCGAAGACCTGGCATGTTCTTCGCGATCGGAACATGATCCTCCCAGTATTGTTTGTCGAATAGCTGCGGATCCGTCGGCTTGCCAAATAGGACTATGATCTTGGCAGTCATGTTGGTCTCCTAGAAGCTTGTCGCTATGGTCTCGTTCTTCTTAACCTGTACTTCGACGCCCTCAACGCCCAGTTCAGGAATCGCTGGGACCTTGACTCCCATCCCCTCAATCTCTCCTCTCTTTTTTTCAATCGCTTGCCTCCAGTACCTTACCTTTTCTTCCATGGTCAAGACGCCGAGCCCCGCGTTTCTCGCGATCTCCTCGACTTCTTGATCCACCTTGTCAAAATCAGAAGGAAGGTGCCAGAAGGTCGCTTGGTGCTGGTAGAGGAGGGGAGAGAGGAAAATGAAACCCTGCTTCATCTGCCGGGTCACTGTCAGCTTCTGCTCTTCAGTAAACTCTTGAGCCATCGCTCGCAGAAGAGCCATTGTCGCAACCAGGTGACGTGTCTCGTCTCGGGTGATGTTCTGGAACGATTGTCGGTAGATTTCGAGCTTGCTCGTCTGACGCATTGCGTTGAAGATAGTCTCTGCTCCTATCTCTGCGAAGAAGAATCCTGCGAATAATAGTTCTGGAGTCAGATAATCCCAGGCGCCTTTGAACCCTTCCCAGTATCGTCTGCCCTCCTCATAGAGTGCCTCGATGTTTCTCAATGCTTTTTGTTCAAAATCTGATTGGGGCTTGTACCCATAGGGCCAGTTCGGACATAGTTTGTTACAGGCTCGCCTACAGACCTCGTCGTGACGGCACTCATCGTACGTAATGGATGCGAGCATTTTTTTCGTAGGATCCTCGAGGTTCAGCTCTGCAGCTCTGACCGCTCCGAACCCGAATGCCCCTATCCCGGATTTTTCGAAGAGTGCAAGTTTGGACATCCAATATGCTTGCGCGATGCGCTCCTTCGGATCAAAGTTCTTCGCGTCCAACTGGTCCCATGGAAAGCTTGCCGGGTTCCAGTGTTGCGCGAACGAGAGATCGAAGGCCTTGAACATCTGTTCATTTTTGATGGTCCAGTTTCCTGGGAAGATGTTCAGTTCTGGAGTTTTGTTCTTCGACCGCTTATTCATTGAGCCTTCTTCTCGCGAACTTTTTTTCCAATGTTACTTAAAGATGTGAACCTGAATTCGGCAGTCAACTGCCAGTGAATTTGGGTTGACGTTTCTCCAAGAAGGCGCTGATCGCTTCGAGATGATCCTTGGTCTTGCCTGCAATGTCTTGGTTTTGAGCCTCGTACTCGAGCGCTTCAGAGAGTTCGAGTCTGCCTACTTGGTTGACGACTCTCTTGGAAAGCCCTAGGGCCCTAGTAGGACCGGCTGCAAGTTTGGCTGCAAGGTCGTCTACTGTCTTGTCAAGGTCTGCGGATGGTACGGTCTTGTTCACGAGTCCGAGTGTTTCAGCTTCCTTGGCTGAAACAGTTCTTCCGGTCATGATAAGTTCTAGGGCTCGTCCCGGCCCGATTGCTCTTGTGAGGAAGTAGCTACTGCCGGAATCTGGTACTAAGCCTACTCCGACGAAGGCTTGTTTGAGGCCTGCCTCGTCGGAGGCAATTCGGATATCGCATGCGAGGGCGATACTGGCCCCGCTGCCCGCGGCGATTCCGTTGATTCGTGCGATGATGGGCTTCTCCATGTTGCGGATGCGAGTGATGATCGGATGGTATTTTTTTCGGAGATGGTCTCCTAGTGGAGGATGTGTTCCTCCAGCGTATCTTTCTTTCAGCCCCGAGACGTCTTCTCCCGAGCTGAATGCTCGTCCGGCTCCAGTGATGATGAGACATCGGGTCTCAGTGTCTTTCTCTGCTTCCCTTAGTGCCGCGTAGAATTCTTCTCCCATCTGATCGTTGAGGGCGTTGAGGGCTTGTGGTCTGTTGAGTGTGATCCTCGTGATCTGGTTTTTCTTCTCTACGATAATGGTCTCGTAGCCCATTCTATCGTCCCTTGAAATTGGCAGGTCGCTTTTCTGTGAAGGCTTTCATTCCTTCTTTCATGTCTTCGGTCGAGAATAGTAGGTAGAAGTTTCTCCTTTCGAATTGAAGTCCTTCGTCGAGGGGTGTGTCGAATGATTTCAGGACTGCTTCCTTGGCGAGTCGGACCGCGACTGGAGCTTTCTGGGCGATTTGTACTGCTAGCTTTCTAGCTTCTTCGAAGTAAGCCTCTACTGGGACTACCCTGTTGACGAGTCCACGCTTCTCAGCCTCCCTCGCCGTGATTGGCTGGCCGGTTAGGATCATCTCCATCGCACGGAACTTTCCTATTGTTCTTGTCAGTCGCTGCGTGCCTCCTGCGCCGGGCATTATTCCTATGTTGATTTCCGGTTGTCCAAACCGCGCAGTCTCTGAGGCGATGATTATGTCGCAGTTCATGGCAAGTTCACAGCCTCCACCGAGAGTATGGCCGCTGACGGCTCCAATGATCGGTTTGGCGATCTTCTTCAGACGATCCCAAAGAGCGAACTTGTTCTCGTTGATGAGATCGACTGGCGTAGCTTCGGAGAGTTCCTTGATGTCTGCTCCCGCGGAGAACGCATCATCGTTGCCCGTCAGAATGTTGACTCGGATCCTTTCGTCCTTGTCAAACGCCTCTAGTGCATCGACGACTTCGTGGAGAAGTTCGAAGTTCAGCGCGTTGAAGACCTTGGGCCTGTTGAGACGGATAATTCCGAGAGGAGGCTGGGCCTCTACGAGGATGTTATTGTAGGTCAAACCGCGGTTCAATTGAGCGGACATGTGCTCAGGTGATAAAAGAGTTCGGCGGCCGGATTCTCTTCTCCTAAGCAAATCAAGGCCCAGGGAGCGGTGCCGGATCAGATAGTTCGGATTTGGGCTTGATTCGAAGTTCCGGCGCCATTTCAAACCTTGAAGGCCCCTATTTTGGGCAATTGGAAACGAGTAGGAACCGCCAAGAAAACGAGCAGGATCTGATGTTCCGATTTTCCGGCAAGAATCTTGGGGAAATCTTCTAGTTCGGCCGAACCGATTTAGTGTACTCATAATAGCCGCCCTTGCTTTCGGCTCTTCGGGACGGGTCTCCGAGATACCCGCTGTTGACCATTTCTCTAAGATTCTTTGGCGGGATCCATTTTTCGTCGCCAGTCTGTTGATGGAGCGCTTCCAGATTACGGAGTCTTGTGTCGAGTCCTACTAGGTCCGCGACTTCGAAGGGTCCCATTGGATGACCGTATCCCAGTTTCATCGCAAGATCAATGTCTCTCACAGTAGCAACTCCCTCTTCGAAAAGTCGAGATGCCTCCACGTAGAGTGTGAGGCCGAGCCGGTTAGCCACGAAACCAGGTTCGTCCAAAACTGTGATTGGGGTCTTGCCAATCATCTGAACAATTTTGGAGGCTCTATCCACTGAGTTTGGGGAAGTCTGTTGTCCCTTGACTATCTCGACTAGCTTCGTAACTTGTGCGGGATTGAAGAAGTGCATTCCCACTACCCGTTCCTTTGTGTCAACGTCTGAGGCTATTTTTGAAATTCCGAGTGTTGAGGTGTTGGACGCCAGCAGTGCAGTCTTTGGGCTGAAGGAGTCTAGCTTGTGGAGGACTTTCTGTTTTAGCAGGAGGCTCTCGAAGACGGCCTCTATCACTAGGTCTGAGTCGGCGCACGCTTCCTCCATGGTGGGAGCTACTCTGATGGCTTGCAGCGCCCGGGCTCCCTCTTCTGCAGTGATTTTGCCCTTCGCAATTGCTGACTTGATTCCATAAGGTCCGTTCGATATTTCGTCGATGCCGGTTGTTAGGGCCTGTTTGTTCTCGTCTGTGACTGCCAATTCATGTCCGTGCTGGGCGAAGACTTGGGCGATCTGTCGACCCATCATTCCGAATCCTATTACTGCGACCTTCATTCTCTTCCCTTGTAGATACTCCATAGCGCCCACTCTGATGGACAATTAGACAGGTCTTCTCTTGGGAGATGAGCTTGTCGAGACACGTGTTTCACTCAAGGGAAAGCATTTCCGTGACTCATAATATTGTACTTCTACTGGGCGGTTTTTCGAAGGAATACTTGTCCTCGAAGACTGTTCTTACGAACACGCTTATTCGTGTTTATTGGCAATGAGCCGGAGGCGCTCGTCCCGGCGCTTCCGTCCTGCTTCCCATCGGCTCTTCTCTTCCCGAGTCTCTGGAATAACGTCGGGGACTTCGGTTGGCCTTCCCGCATCATCAAGCGCGACGTATGTGAGATAGCAGGAACCGGTGTGCGTGACCTTTCCAGTCCTTAGGTCCTCAGCTTCGATCCTCACTCCCACCTCCATTGACGTTTTACCACAGTAGTTGACCGAGGCTTTGAGGGTGAGAAGGTTTCCGACGAAGACCGGGTTGTAGAAGTCCATACGGTCTATGCTAGCGGTTACAGTGTTCATCCGCGCATGTCGGAGAGCGGTGACTCCCGCTGCAACGTCAACCTGCTTGAGGATTGTGCCTCCGTGAACGTTGCCCATAGGATTAGCGTCACTTGGAAGCATCTGCGTTGAAATTATCGTCTTCGATTCGCCTATAGCCTTGGACGGTCTCATGTACGGAGAGAAGCCATAGAGTCTCGAACTTTAGCTTTCGCCAATGCGAGAAAAACGGGCACAAAGGACTAATCTCTATTTGCTGATTCGCCTTCTCAGGCGTGACCTTGCCATTTTCGCACTCCACTCAGACCCATATCATGCTCTTTGCGTTCTTGTCGTTGATTTCTTCTTGAGCCTTATTGAAATGTTCAGGAAATTTGTCAGTCCCCAAAAGGCATGTGACAAGCAGGCTGGTCTGGACCTCCTGAAAAAGTTCGAATCGTTGCCTGTAAAGGAAACTCGTGAGTTCGGCTTCTCGCTAGTAGAGACTACTATGATCCTTCAGGTGATGGTCGATCATGAGAGGAGTCTCAACGAGATGGACAGGTCACTCAAGGCCCTCAACCACTGAAGGCGTGTTGGCTGGAGACTCGAAGGTCATACTCTCCGTGAGTTGACGGTCGGCCATTTTCAATGGTGGGGCCGGTGGGATTTGAACCCACGACATCCGCCGAGTCTGTCGTCTACGGGTATCCTCACGCGCTCCCGAATTTCCTCATCCCGCCCAAATGTGGGCATCGGTATACCCGACGCTATATTCTGGAGCCCGTCGTCATTCCTCTCTAGGACCCATTCCGTTTGAACGGGTCTGGCTAGACTACGGCCCCTCCGATACTATCGAAGGTGGGCCCCACCGAGGCGACGGTTGGAAATTGTCAGTATAAAGATACTGGCGGAATGGTAGAAGACCGGCATAGTCCCAGATATACGGACGAATTCTATTCTTCCTTCTGGGCGATGTACGTCTTTGTTTCGGGCACATACCAGCGAGTCGTTTCTCTGAATCTGTGCCAGAAGTCATGGAAGGCAGAGAGGTCCCGGGACTCGACGAGGATCATGCCATTGTATGTTGTGCCCCAGATGTGCGCGTACTCGGATACTATTGCAACATCCTTAGGCAATTTCTTCTTGAATTCTTCCCAGCCGGTTGCAGCCTTTTTCTTGTCCGCCTCGGTCAAGGGTCGGACCCTGTAAAAGATTAGGAAAGCGAATATCATGGGTTTGCGCCTTGCACAGTTCCGAACATGGTGGATTAATCTGGTTTTCGGAAGATTCCGCAGTCCACACTATTCTTGACGGTCCCCCGTCGGAGTAACACCCCTCTTTTCTTAGAGGGCTTCCACTAGCCCCTCAGTGATGATGACTCCGAACCACTAGGGGATACTGTTGAGGAAACTGTTCTTACTATTGTTCCTCGCCCTCTCAACTCTCTATGTCCTGCCAATCATTCCAAGCGAGTTGAACAACACACCCTCACAAGTTCTGAATTCCGGTCCTTCTGGTCCGACAGATTATCCATGGACCATGTTACATTATGACCAATTCCGCGATGGAGTCACGCCGGCCTCTGGCCCGGCATCGTCAACTCTCATGTGGAGCTATACTACAGGCAACATTGTCTATCCCTCTGCGGTCATTGCCGATGGCTATGTCTTCATACCATCATACGATGGTACGTTGTATGCTCTCGACGAGTATACTGGATCTTTGCTCTGGTCTTTCGCAACGGGGGGAAACGTATTCGCGACACCTGCTATCGCTAACGGACTTGTGTATGTCGCTTCAAAGAACGGCTACATTTACGCACTAAACGAGCAGACGGGGTCGGTGACTTGGAGACTAGCAAATGACAATCTGACACCGGTTACATCATCTCCTGTAATCGCTGATGGCATGCTGTTCTATGGCACATTCGAATCGCCCAGCGCTGGATATTCCGAGGTCCTGGCAGTTAATGCTCAGACGGGCTCGGTAGTTTGGAAATATGATGTGTTCTCCGAATATGTTGAAGGCGGGGCGGCTGTCAGCAATGGCCGGGTTTTCATCGGGGTCGGAGTTCCCAACCCCGCATTTGTTATCGCGCTAAACGAGACGACGGGAGCCTCTCTCTGGAGCTACAACACGGGCGTATCAACGTCGATCTCTACGACTCCTGCGGTCGCATATGGAAAAGTATTCGTAGGTTTGGATAGTACGTCGGTGATTGCGCTAAACCAAACGAACGGTGGACTTGTCTGGTCCTTCCCTACTCCCGGCGGGTCAAACGCGACCTCGCCAGCCGTCAATAACGGGGTAGTGTACTTTGGTACAGGCGGAAGGATAGTCTATGCGCTGAATGCAACAACGAGTGCTCAAATTTGGACGAGAACCACCGGCGGAGCGGTCACCTCTTCTCCGGCCATAGCCTTGGGCTCGAGCATTTTATTTGTCGGATCTAACGATCGCTATCTCTACGCTCTGAACCTGGCCACGGGCACGGTGTTGTGGAGGTACCTGACCGGCGGGCAAGTCTCATCATCACCCGCTGTAGCTAACGGTCGGGTTTTCTTCGGTTCGAAAGACCACAAGGTCTACGCCCTAGGGGCCATTCAGCCTAAACTCTTCGATACCATTGCGTCAAGCTCGAACGTTCTTCAGCCGGGACAGAACGCGACGATCTCGATAACCGTTAGAAACAGCACAGCTCCAGAGTCGGCCGCCAATCTGACTCTTTCCTCGTTGAATGGTGGAACTCTGTCTCTACCCGTTTCGATAGGGGCTGGAAATTATCAAGCGAGCTTCACAGCGCCGACGGTCACCTCAACTGCGCTTATTGTCATTCAGGTCACTGCCAGTATGACGGGATATCTCAGTGCTTCAAATCAGACGACCATTACTGTGAATCCATTTCCGACTCTGACAGTTGCAGTGTCCCCGAAACCATCCTCTATCACTCCTGGTGGCGAAATTACCCTCATGGTTCAAGTCACCAATGGAACCCTGCTGATCTCCGGCGCCTCGCTGCAGCTCTCCTCTACTGCGGGGGGAAGCTTCTATTCCGTTACCGATTCTGGTAATGGTAACTATACTGCAATTTTCAGCACTCCTCTTCAGGCTTCAAATCCTGTTGTGACTGTTCGCGCTTCCAAGACTGATTTCACCACGGGTCAAGGACAGACGACTGTCGTAGTCAACGGGGTTCCGAACCTGACAACCCTCAAAGTCGCCGGAACCTCGTTCTTTCTTCTCGTTGCAGTGGGTGTAGTCATATTTCTATTGCTTCTCGCAGTAATCGTTCGGAGGAGGAAGACGGAGGACCGTTCTCTACAGGCTACGGACGCATTCAGCTATTAGTTTCCGGGAAGGCTTAACTATCCGTTTTCTCTGCCCGGTCTTGGGGTTGGCGGCCATAGCTGGGAGCTAGGACCCGTACCCATTTCGAACACGGAAGTGAATCTCCCAGGCGATCATGATGGTAGTGTGGTGCGAGAGCCCATGCGAAAACCTGACCGCTGCCAACTCCATTCTGCTTCTAGTCCGCGGTCCTAGCTTTCGTTTTGTAATCGTTGAGTTGTGAAGCTGATTTTGCACTCTATCAATCTTTATAATGCCGCATCGATAAGTATCAACTAGAACTCGTTGCTGACCGTTGTCCCGTTAGATATTTGGAGTGACCTCTTCGGCAACGTAGGGAATATTTTCCAGATCGCGTTCACACTATTATTCATTGCACTCTTTCTCGGTTTCGGTCAGAAGCTGCAGATGCGTCAGTACATGTGGGACATTGAGCGGGGACTGCGACGATTGGACGTGTTGAGGGGGCAAGCGAAGGAGTTGACGTTGAAGACGTTGAAGGAGATCGGGAAACCGACAGTTGATCCGATGCCTCAGCTGAACGTGTTGATGGAGCAGTTTTTGATCACACCGGTCGATATGGACCCGTCAGGAATCGTGAGCAAGTTCGATCATCTTCTTGATGTGCACGAGATGAAGTTCAAGGAGGATATTCACCGGATAGCACCCAGTGCCGACTCTGCTCAGCTGAACAATCTTTCGAACCTAGTTGAGGCGTCGTGGGCCTTGAACACGATCTACCGTATCATCCGCCACTTCTACTTGCTTGGGAAGAAAACGAATAGTATTTTCATCATCATACAGCTGCAGGCGCTTCTCCCAATGATTATGCAAGAGTCTGAAGCCTACTTGGGAGCTGCGAAAGCATTTGCGGAGGGTCAGCCCATCGGCGATGGTATTGGACCGCTTGTAGCATCGAGATTGATGAAGGACCGGTCTCAGAGGCAGGTAGGGAAGGATGTGGTGGTTGCTGAGACCACTATCGAGGACCGGCGGATTATTGCTCTGAAGGCAGAGGGTCCGGGGGGCAATGTGGGTAAGCCTGGTGACACGATAAAGTCGTTGATTGAAGAGAATGCGGGGAAGGTGTCCATGGTTGTCATGATTGATGCTGCGCTCAAGTTTGAGGGGGAGAACTCGGGCGAGGTAAGCGAGGGCATTGGGGCGGCCATCGGCGGAATCGGGACTGAACGGTTCAAGATAGAGCAAGAGGCAACTAAAAACAAGATCCCTGTTTACGCGGTTATTGTGAAGGAGTCTATTCTTGAGGCTATTACGCCTATGAAGAAGGAGATTCTTGAAGCGGGAGAGAAGGTTATCGAGCGAGTGAAGACCCTGATCGTGGAACGTAGCAAGCCTGGCGATACGGTTATAGTGGCCGGGATTGGCAACACGATCGGCATAGGCCAGTAGGGCTCAAGGAAAAAGTGGCATCGCCGAAACCCCGTAGCGGACCATCAATACTACTGACGGTACTGTACCTAGCATTCGCCATCATTGGACTCTACGCATTGTACGGGCTGGTCCAGTCTGGAACCGGGTCTGCGATTATCGAACTGCTCTACCTCGCTGTAGCTACACTAGCGCTCGGCTTCGTCGCGTTCTCACTGATGAGACTACGACGAAACTATGCACTGCTTAATCCGACCCCAAACCGGGTCTTCGAGATTGTGAAATGTCCCCAGTGCAGTTTCAAACAGATCAAGAACTTCGCCCTAGGCGACTATGTGACCAAAGGCCTGGGACTATGCACCCAGTGCAACGCGGCCAACCTGTTCATCGACGGGATCTACGGCGAAGGCCCACGCCGAAAATAGAACCACCTTTCCTGGGCTAGACTCCCCTTTCTGGACTATTGGCTCTGCCTCAATTTGAAAGTGTGGAAAAAGATTCTACGCTCAACGCTGATTCTGGGTCAATTGCTCTTCAAGCTCGCGGCTTTGCTACTGGATTCTCGGACCGACTCTTTTCGGGAGGAATAGCATGGGAATTAGTAGGGAGAGGCTAACGACTGCCCCGCCTAGCCATGCCTGGAAATAGCCGAATGAGATCGCGAAGTAGGAGAAGACTAGTGGTGACCAGAATGAGCACGCGAGGCTGATGGCGTTGATCCAAGCGACTGCTACACTATCGTATTGTTTTTCGATTGGGTTCAGGTCTTTCGCGGCTGCAATTCCTGTTGTTGGCCCGATACCGAACATGAGTCCCGCGAGAAGCACGCCCGGAATGATGAGGAAAATGCTTGGTGCGGCGCATAGAACGAGCGATGTGCTGATTGCGAAGCCTGTTGCGATCATAAGCAGTCTTAGTCTCCTAGTCTTATCGTATAATATTCCGCCCAAGTGAGCCGAAAAAATCGGCACCACCACAACAGCAGAAGCGACGAGCGCTGCGAAAGCGACAGCTTCTCCGAAATACTTCTCCAGATAGTAGGGCATAAAGCTGAACACCAAGATGTTTCCCATGTTGGGGCTGAGAAGACTCAGACCAACCAGGATGAGCCTCTGCTCCCTCAACACTCGGGTAAGGTTTCCAAATGTTAGCCCAAACCGCGGCTCGTCTTTGGGAATAAACATGGTTACGACTATTCCTCCCAGCAGGAGCAGTATTCCGCTGAAAGCAACGCTCAAGCGCCATCCAACTACGGAACCTATCAGAGTCCAGCCGAAGAGTCCCACTAGACCGCCCACGCCGAAGCTCGATTGGACGATTCCAGCTCCAGCACCGGAGCGTCCCCCTCGTAGTCTTGTAATGATCACGATTGAAGGTGCGAACACGAACGCGAGTCCAGCACCCGTGACAAATCTGAAGATTTCGACCTCAAAGAGAAGAGATGCGGCTGACGCACCCAGTTCTGCAACAAACGCAAGCAATAATCCGCCTAGCAGAACCCGCCTGGGACCCCATCTTGCGGCTAGTATTCCCCCGGGTATCTGTAAGAGACCGATGCCCACAAAGAAGGAGGATGTTAGAGCTCCAAGTCCTGAGACTCCTCCTTGAAGGTCGGGTCCGATCAGATAGTAGAGCGCGCCTATGTTGAACCAGCTTATCGAGTAGACTACGGTGACAAGAATGATGGATGCGATCCCCCTTTTTCCTCCCAGGTTTAACAAGGCAGAAGTTGGAGGCGTACTAGCGTTAGCGTGTTAAACTATTCTTAGTCGCTAACAGACAGGGAGAAGATGATTCAGTTGACACTCGCCGTAGACGCTACGATCCTCAAACTGCTCGTCGTTCCGCCCTTCATCGCTGGTGTGTGTCTTGCTGGACGACGCTGGGGACCCAGCATCGGCGGCTGGCTAATCGGGCTTCCACTCAACGCCAGCGTAATAGTATTCTTTATCGCTCTGGATCAGGGTGATGTATTCGCAGCTAGAACCGCTCAAGCCTCGCTCCTCGGAACCGTTTCTGTGGCGCTCTTCTGTCTTGCGTATGCTAGAGTCTCACCCTTGCTGGGAAAATGGTATTGGGCTTTGACTGTCGGCTGGCTCGTATTCTTTGCCTCAACATACGGTCTTGAAGGAGTCAATGTTCCTGTAATCGTAGGTTTTCCAATCGTTGCAGTATCGCTTTTTGTCGTTAGACTTCTAATGCCTAAACCCGAAGGCCAAGTGCCGGCTGACGCTAGCAAGAAACAGTCGAACAAGCGGTTCCCACAGTGGGACATTCCCCTAAGGATGATAACTGCCACGGCACTGGTCTTCGCAATAACTGAGACTGCGTCGGAACTCGGTCCCCAACTGAGCGGTCTACTATCGCCTTTCCCCGTCTACACGACCATAATGGCGAGCTTCACACAACATCTCGAAGGAGAAGTAGCTGCGATCAGACTCTTGCGCGGCCTCGTAACGGGGCTCTTCACTTTCGCCACTTTCTTCCTCGTGCTCGGAGCAACCATCGAGCCCTTTGGAATAGGGGCCTCATTCGGCCTTGCACTAATGGTCAGTCTAACACTACACTTCTCTACACTCAAGTTGATGAGAGTTAGCAGTCCGGCCTAGCCGCATCTATTCTGGGACTATTGGAAGGTCTAGCCTACTCGGCGTCCTCCTTGAAACACTGATGCGATTAGCCTCAGTGAACTAATGCTCTCCAGCGGATTCCCATCGAGTAAGACCAAGTCCGCGATCCTTCCTTTTTCGATGGTGCCCCGATCTGGTTCGCCGATAAGCTTGGCCGCATTGGATGTTCCAGCCATGAGAGCGTCTCTCGGGTCCATTCCAGACTCAACCATTAGCTCAGCTTCTCTTGCGATGCGACCGTGGCGGGCGGCTCCGCCTCCTGCATCTGTTCCCAGCGCGATGCTCACTCCCATCGTGATGGCGGTTGAAACCGCTTTACAGGAAGAGTCGCGAAGATCTCCAGCCCGCTTCTTCCGATTTTCCGGCCAATCCACAGTTCGTGCGTAGTATAGCATTGCGTCCCAGACGGACATGGTTGGGACGAGATATGTGCCGTTGTTAGCCATTGCTTGGAGATCAGCTGGTTCGAGAAACATTCCATGCTCGAGTGAATCCACCCCGGCTCGAGCGGCAATGTGGCAGCTCGCGGGATCATTAGCATGGCATGCGATTTTGAACTTGGCCCTGTGCGCTTCCTCCACGGCTACTGCAAGGAGTTTGTCGTCGAATGGAATCTCTGGCGAGTTCTCTGGGCGGGCATTTTCGTTCCAGGGAGCGAGTGCGACTTTGATCAGATCTGCTCCTGCGTCGATCTCTGCCTTGATGGCAGCGCGTAGTTCGCCTGATTCTCCGAAATGTCTGGCGAATGCGACGTATGTTCCGCGATGAGCAATCCATGTCCCCGCGGCGTGTATCTTCGGAGCTTGTATTTCTCCGGCATGAGCGGCTTGAGCGAGTCGAATGTTGACAGCGTGAGGTGCTCCGACATCGCGGGCCGTTGTAACACCACTTCGCAAACTAGTTTCAGCCAGTTCGATAGCGCGAATCGTGAGCTCTGGCAGTGGGTCGGTGAACCTGGAGATCCAGTCGGGCCCGCCCGGACTGCTATAATGAACATGGCAGTCCATCAGACCAGGAATTAGCCAACGGGCTCTACCGTCGATGACACGAATATTCGTCCGGTTCCCTTGCCACTCAGACGCGGCTCCTATCCAGTGGATTCGTCCATCGCGGACCTCCACGGACCTTCGTAGTTGAGTAGGTGAGCCAGTCCCATCCCAGAGATGAACCTCATCGATTAGGAAATCCAATTTTAGCGGCTCTTTGACACTTTCTTCGCTTATTTGCAGGCTCGTCTCATTGTTGGTCTGCTAGTATCATGCATGTCGAACGCGGCGTCCGAAAAGAGATTCTCGCACATACGAAAACCAACCCGTATGCATATCCTAGCGTGATGGTTGGAACCTATGGTCCTGTAAGTATCGTGCTTCTGTCGCGTTCTACTAGAACCGTATGTTCTGATTGAGCGACAGGGCTACTAGTCTGTTCTACAAGGACCGGGTAAGCGCTGACGCATTTGTGTTTTATCAAATCAATGAGTGCTTTCTTTGCCGTCTCTCTCTCGAAAGCAGCCCCCAGCCATCTAGACGCGAAAGGCAAAGTGGAAAAATTGGCCTGGATATACTCCAGCACCTTCTTCGATTCATCCAATATTGGTCCTTTGGGTCTTATGAATCTGTAGATGTAGGCGCTGGACCCGTTCACCACTGCCCCAGCTGCCTTCGACAAGGTCACGAATGGCTCGATGGCATAGACTTCTCCTTCCTCGATCTTTGCGCCATTCATGCCCGACACGTTCGGCACAGATTTTCCGGCATGAATTGTAAACCGTTCAATTTTGTGACCTGTAAGATTACTTATTGGACGGAGACCGAACTTCTGGATTGACGACTGAATCACCCTTCCAATTTCTGACAGTTTGACTCCGGGTCTGAAGGCACGAATCGCGTTGGCTAAGGCTTCATCAGAAGCTTGAACCAACGGCTGAAACCTGGGCTCGAAACAGACAGTAACAGACGTGTCTGTAACATAACCGTCAATCTGGACCCCAAAGTCGATCTTAGCTAGACAACCGGCGGGAATCGTTAACGCGTCCCCCTGAGGTGATGTATAGTGCGCCGCCACCTCGTTGATCCCGACATTGACGGGGAAGGCCGGCTTGCCTCCATGGTCCCGCATCCTCTGTTCCAGGTCGTCACAGATCTTTATCGCGGCCGCGCCAGGTGTCGCAATCGAGGGAACCTCCTTCCTCAGCCGCGCTACTATCTCGCCAGATTTCCTGAAGGACTCGAGAGCTTGAGCGTCAAACAATAAACGTCAGCACAGAGATACTCGTTTCAGTTGAAGTTAAAGTATGGTTGCAAAGAGAGTCATTTTTCGTGAAAACTCACTTCAGTTGAGTTCTTCATGAACGCACGAATCTTGCGCGGCAGTTATAGGAAGCAACGGGTCTAGAATGGATCGATGAGAGTTGGACGCCTCACTTGCTCGTCTCGTCTCTCACGAACAAAGGCTGGCGCTCATCCACAGAGTCCTGATAGCTGACAAAGATTATCCCGCGGAGTACGCGATTCTCGTGACCGACACGCGATCAATCTTCATTCGCCAACCCAAGTCCCGGAACGGTTGGACCCTTCGACAAGAGATGAGGTTCGGAACCGCCCTCGTGACAGATGTTGAGCCAAAGGGTCTCGAAGACTATGAAGATACAAGCTTGGAGACACTTGCAGCCGATCGCGAGAACCTTGCCATTTCACACGAGATGGTCGTCTCGTTAGAGATGAGAGCAGATAAGCCAGAGCGTCGTCGCCGTGACTTTCTTGTCTGGTGGGTGATGAAGAGACAGAACGAAATCTTCCAAGTCTACAGCTTCGACCTTGAATATCGGACTGACCAAAACACGAAGACCCTCAAGTTCTACGCCGTCCCACTAGGCGTCTTCTTCAAGCCCAGAAGAATGAGCCAGACGAGAGAGAGGATCCTACTAGAGTACGCTACCGACATACTGGACACATATCGGACAGTGCTTCCAGCTTCGATCGTCTCATCATCGTCTCAAACCCCTAAAATTCTGACGCCGTCTGAGTTCGTTGCATGGTCCAAGCGATTGTTCTAATCTAGGTCTACTCTTACCGTTCGAAAGCTGTTAATTCTGAAGACCGCGACGAACAGTCGCGGATCGGGACCAGTCAGTCTAACCTATTCGATGAATTCGTAAGCCCGACTTCCGGAAGTCAAGATGGACCGCATCCGGAGTTGCGACTGCAATCTTACGGCATAGCAGAACAACAGCTGTGCGATCGTCAGCTTTGGCTGGCTGCGTATAGATTTCTCTACTTGCCATTTTGACCTTGACACTTATCGAGTGTACACTTTTGATGTCAATCGTGTGGGAAACACTCTTCACGCTTAAATCACTGACAATTGTGGACAGACCGCTCAAATATTCTGGCCTGTAGGGCTGTCATGACTCAACTATGACCAGGCAGGTTCGAAGTGGTCCTAGGCACTTCCAAATTACGGAGGCCAATGGAATCCTCGGCCCTTACCAATCACCTGCTCATCTCTGAAAGGAAAAAGTCTGGAACACTATCCCATGGTAAGAAAAACCCCGGCTACAATGCTGCTCTCGATAATCTTAGTCGCGTTGACATTCACGCTTGGTGTCGTCAGTGTCACGCAACTAGCAAGGTCAAACGGTGCTGCCTCCTCACAAGCCTCCCCAATCAACGGGGTCTATTTTGATCATGCAGTCATCATCATAATGGAGGATCATGGGATTCAGGATATCTGCGCGCAAAGCCCGCCCCCTTGTTCGACCAGCGGTCCATCCCCATACGTGGCTCGTCTTGCGAACACATACACGATCACTTCGCAGTATCTCGGAGTCTCGCACTTCAGCGAGGCTGACTATCTTGCTCTCTTAGGAGGAAGTACCTTTGGGTGCAATGACACTGGCTGTCCTCCAGTTTCCAGCCAGAATCTTGTGGACCGTCTCGAGAGTGCTGGTTTGACTTGGAAGGGATACATGGAAGACCAGAACGTTGCGAGCGGCTGCGACACAACATATCACGAGCCGTATACTCCGGAACACAACCCATTTGTCGGCTTCAACGATATTCTCAACAATCCGTCGCGATGCGCCAAGGTAGTATTAGCAAATCCTTCCAGTTGCTCAGTCACAGACTGCGCTCTGGTCAATGATCTGAACTCTGCGTCCGCTCCTAGCTTGATGTGGCTGACACCGAACAACTGTAACAATATGCACGGGTTCAGTGGCATATGCCCAGAATCCGTTCCAATGGGCGATAACTATCTCAGCAGCCTGGTCCCGAATATCCTCAACAGCGTGACATTCAAGACAGAGAGATCAGCGTTATTCGTCGTCTTCGACGAAGGCAACAGCTACTGCCCTGGACCATACTCGAGCACTGAGGATTGTGTCTATGCCTCATGGATAGGTCCAGAAGCGAAGAACAATTTCGCCAGCGGCAACCTCTACAACCACTATTCCTGGACCAAGACTATAGAGGTCAACTGGAACTTTGCCAGTCTAACGTCCGAGGATGCCAATGCGAGACCAATGTCAGAGTTCTTCGCCACTCCATTGTCCGCCAGCTTCACATATAATCCGTCCAGCCCACAAACTCAACAACAAGTGACATTCACAGCATCCGTGACTGGTGGGAAATCTCCATACATTTACAGCTGGAACTTCGGTGACGGAACATCCGGCACCGGCTCCTCAGCTACACACGTTTATTCTTCAGCAGGAACATACACGGTCGTTCTCACAGCCAGAGATGGTAGCTCGCCCCCTCAGATAGCAACATCGCAGCAATCAATAACTGTCTCCAGCTCAACCCCAACTCTAGCAGCAAGTTTCAGCTACAGTCCTTCTTCGCCTCAGACAGGACAGCCAGTCTCTTTCACCGGAAACGCTATTGGCGGCACAGCTCCTTATACGTACAGCTGGTCCTTTGGTGATCGGTCTGCGACCGGCTCGGGTTCATCGGTCACCCACACTTACGCGTCAGCAGGAACCTACGCTGTTACTCTTACAGTCAAAGACAACAGCTCTCCCCAGCAAACTGCGACATCTCAACATTCCATTACAGTCACTAGCCCAACCCCAGCGTTGACATCCAACTTTACCTACAGTCCATCCTCATCGCGGGTCGGACAATCAGTCTCGTTCACCGGCTCTGCTTCTGGAGGAACCGCGCCCTACAGTTACTCCTGGAACTTCGGAGATGGATCGAGTGGAAGCGGTTCCACGGCAAGCCACACCTACAACTCCGCCGGATCTTTCACCATAACTCTCACCGTAAAAGACAGCAGTTCGCCTCAACAATCAGCAACCTCCCAGCACACTCTATCAGTCACGACCGCGCCTCCACCCCTCACAGCCAGCTTCACCTTCAGCCCAACTTCGCCCCAAACAGGTCAACTCGTAACATTCACAGCAACTTCCACCGGCGGCACTCCCCCCTACACGTTCGCATGGTCGTTCGGAGATGGAACAACTGGAACAGGTTCGTCCGTAACTCACGCCTACTCATCCGCGGGATCATACACTGTCATTCTCACCGTCAAGGACAGCAGCTCTCCCCAGCAGACAGCGACCTCTCAACAATCCGTCATCGTTTCCAGTCAACCCGCCCAACTAACAGCCACCTTCACTTACAATCCTTCCACACCTCAAACTGGACAACAGGTCAGTTTCGCAGCAAGCGCAAGTGGAGGAACATCTCCTTACAGTTTCAGCTGGTCTTTCGGTGATGGTTCAACAGGCACAGGGTCCTCGGTAACTCATAGTTACTCGTCGGCAGGGTCATTCACGGTAAGCCTCTCTGTGAGCGACAGTGGTTCGCCGAAACAGACGACCACGTCGCAGCAAACAATCTCTGTGAGTAGTCCGCCGCCTACTCTGACAACCAGCTTCAGCCATACTCCTTCAAGCCCTCAAACCGGACAACTGGTGACGTTCACTGCAAGCGCCAACGGTGGGACCGCTCCCTACTCGTTCGCCTGGAACTTTGGCGACGGCGCAACGGGAAGTGGGCAGACCGTAACCCACGCCTACACAGCAGCAGGAAGTTTCACTGTGACTCTGACAGTCAGTGATAGTGGGTCACCGCATCAGACAGCAACTTCGCAACAGACGATCTCGATCACGAGTCCGCCGCCCGCGTTGTCAGCCAGCTTCACGTATAGTCCGTCTTCACCTCAGACTGGACAGCAGGTCACGTTCACGGCTAGCGCTAGTGGCGGGACGACTCCCTACACGTTCACCTGGTCTTTTGGAGACGGTTCGACTGGATCAGGTTCCTCGACAACACATACCTATTCATCAGCGGGATCGTACACGGTAACTCTGACGGTCAGAGACAGTGGTTCGCCCCAACAGACTGTTACGTCCCAGCAAATGGTTTCTGTCAGCAGTCCTCCGCCTCCTCTGAGAGCGAGTTTCAGTTATAGCCCGTCTTCGCCGCAGACATGGCAGCAAGTGTCGTTCAGCGCTTCCGCCAGCGGTGGAAGCTCACCCTACGCATTTAGCTGGTCTTTTGGTGATGGGTCGACCGCAACCGGATCGTCGGTGACCCATGCCTACTCATCTGCAGGGTCATACACCATCACTCTGATCGTCACGGATAGTAGCTCACCGCAGCAGACGGTAACCTCACAGAAGACAGTGACTGTCACCAGTCCACCGCCTCCTCTCAGCGCGAGCTTCAGCTACAGTCCTTCTCTGCCTCAAGCTGGCCAACAGGTGTCCTTCAGCGCATCAGCTAGCGGTGGAACGTCTCCGTTTTCATTCAGCTGGTCATTTGGAGATGGGTCGACAGGATCAGGCTCTTCAGCAACGCACACGTACCTGGCTGCGGGCACTTTCACTGTCACTCTAACCGTCACGGACAGTGGTTCGCCTCAACAGACAGCGACTTCTCAGCAGACCGTTATTGTTAGCGTTGCACTTCCTTCGCTATCGGTGAGCTTCACATTTACCCCGTCTTCGCCTGATGCGGGACAATCTGTCTTGTTTACGGCCACTATCTCAGGAGGGTTATCGCCCTTTACTTGTTCATGGAGCTTCGGGGACGGAGGAACGGCTTCGGGAAGCTCTGTCACTCACGCGTTCCAGTCGGGTGGTATCTTCACTGTGGCCTTGACAGTCACTGATTCAGCAAGCCAAGTCGCGAAATCATCGCAGACGATAACCGTCAGCGCCGCCATCTCAGGCAGTTTCACTTACAGTCCCTCAAGCCCTTTACCTCTGGTTCCTGTCACGTTTACCGAAAATGCTAGTGGTGGAAGCGGGTCCAACTCTTACAGTTGGAACTTTGGAGACGGATCGACCGGAACCGGATCGTCCGTAAGCCACTCCTACCTACTACCAGGAAGCTATACTGTAACCTTGACCATTACGGATTCCAATGGGCGGACCTTCACAACTTCACAATCAATCACTGTTCTGACAAACCTTGTTTGATATGCCTTGAGAAACGACCGTATAATATCAAGAACTAGATAATTTCCTCCGACCCACCCATTGCCCAAGTCGCACGCGGGAATTTCGAACATAGAACGTAGTATTCTCAGCGAAACGAATTCTTTATTAAGCTAATGCTTAATTAAGTTAGTAGTGAAACAATGTCTCTCCTCGCGAACCAGGAGCTGTTCAGCGCTCTCGCCGACCCCACGAGGCGCTCAATCATCGAGCTACTAGCCAACAATGGCCAGATGTCTGCCACAGAGATATTCGATAATTTCGACCTGACCAATCCAGCAGTCTCCCAGCACCTGAGGGTTCTCCGCGAGGCAGAGCTGGTCCAGATGGAGAAGAGCGCTCAGAAACATCTCTACAGGCTAAACGCGAAGACTATGCACAGTCTCGAAGACTGGATCAAACAGACAACGCAACACTGGGATGAGCGCTTCGAGCAATTAGACGGCGTGCTCGAGGCAGAGAAGCGGAAGACCCAGAAGAAGGGGAGGTGATTCGATGTCAAAGAACAAGACAAAGGTCATTGTAGAACCTGGTAAGCAGGAATTCTTCATCATCCGTGAATTCGACGCGCCGCGGGAACTAGTTTTCAAAGCATTCACTGATCCCAAACTCTACGTTCAGTGGCTCGGACCCCGACGAATGAAAATGGAACTCGAGAAATTCGAGCCACGCACGGGAGGAATGTGGCGGTACCACCACACCGACCCGGAAGGCAACAGGTACTCGTTCCACGGTGTCAACCACGAAATTCTCTATCCAGAGCGGCTCATCGACACGTTCGAGTTCGAGAACATGCCTGAGAAGGGACACGTGAGCCTCGAGACAGCAAGATTCGAAGAACTGCCAGGCGGGAGAACCAAGCTAACTGTACAATCTATCTTCCAGACGGTAGCGGATCGAGATGGGATGGCGGGAGGGGGCATGGAGAAGGGCGTCAGCGAAGGATTCGAGCGACTCGATGAACTCCTCGAGAAGACTCGTACCATGGTGAAGGCATAGGAGAACCCTTCCCTCCCACTTTTTTCTTGTCAGTATATTGGGAGCGAGTGTTTATTGTCCACGGATCGGCGTGACCGATCTTACTCGTTGTCAATCAACAAGTAGACCGCAATCTCGACCAGCCTGTGTTTGAAATGCAAGAATCAGTTAGACAGTTCCAAAGACCCGTTGCAAAGGTCGGGCTCATTTTTGCGCTAGTCATAGTGGCATACTTTCTGGACGTTATCGACTTTTCAATCGTCCAGGTAGCACTACCTACTATCCGGTCAACATTCCAGGCTTCGCTGGCTGACATTCAATGGGTTGTCAGCGCGTATGCTCTGACCATTGCGGGTTTTCTACTTCTCATGGGACGAGCCGGCGATGTCTACGGTCAGAAGAAGATCTTCGTAGGCGGACTTGTCATATTCACGATCGCATCATTCTCGGGAGGCCTAGCACCCTCACTTCTTGTCTTGGTAATAACGAGAGCCATCCAGGGGATCGGCGCAGCAATGACAACAGTCACAGCGTTCGCCATCTTCATAGCCCTCTTCCCTGAAGGACCGGAGAGAAACAGAGCCTTCGGTGTTCTTATCGCTGTCCTCTCTGGAGGATTCGCAGCCGGCTCAGTCGCCGGCGGAGTCCTCACAACCTTCCTAGGATGGCGAGCAGTGATGTTCGTCAATGTTCCAATAGGAATCGCAGCGGCGATCGCATGCCAAAGAGTACTACCGAATTTTGCAAACAGACCCGAGAACTATCACTTGGATGTAGCTGGTGCCCTAACCGTAACAGTCGGCACCTCCCTCGTGGTCTATGGCCTAACTAATGCAGCCACGGTCGGCCTCACATCCTTGGAGACTATCATTCCACTGATTGTCTCCATTTTCGTGCTAAGCGCATTTCTGGTCGTAGAGTCCCGGTCAAAATCGCCACTGTTGCCGTTGGGATTCCTTCGGAGGGGATCCGTGCTTACGGCCAACACCCTCGCGCTGGTATTCACATCGATAATCGGAGGAGTCTCGGTCATTATCACGGTCTACTTGCAGACTGTGCTTGGATACTCACCTCTCTACGCTGGACTCGGCATCCTTCCCGCCGCGTTGATTTTCCTAGTCGTCGGCGGCTGGGGCGCGGCAAAGGTTGTTGACCGGTTCGGTGTGAGGCGGGTCCTCATAGCTTCGTCCATAATGGTGTCCGCAGGAGTCGCTCTTCTTATCCCAATCTCGGCTGAGTCGAGCTACCTCGTAGTAGTCCCCGGCCTAATAGTCTGGGCTCTAGGAGCAAGTATCGGCTTCCCGGCCGTCAACATCGCCGCTATTGCGGGAACAAAGCACGGCGAAGAGGGCCTTGCCTCGGGCATAGTCAACACATCCTTCCGGATAGGATTCCCCCTCGGACTCGCGGTTTTGCTGACAGTCGCTGGAGCATTCGATCCCCCCACAACTTCCGCCGCGACCGGATTGGTAACCGGCTTCCAGTACGCCCTTGCCGCAGGAGCGCTACTAGGGCTGCTGGGTCTCGTGATCGCGTCCCGGATCAGAGACGTCGAGAAGCATGACTGGAAGAACCGGTTGATGTAGGAATGCGCAAGGATCTGGCTGGTCTATGATTTGCTGAAGTCATGTTTCCACATTTCCTGGGCGAGCGTCCCGTCTTCCTTGTAGAGGTGGATTTTGTCGCGTGCTCTCTCCCGATGTTCTCGATGTTCGCGCAGGAACGTGGTGACTTTCTCGACGAGAATGTCCTTCAGCTGACCCGTCAGCATCTGCCCGCTCTTGTACTCTGAGCGAATCTTCTCGATTCTCTCGTCATCCGGCTCAAAGAACATGTAGAGCCACTGGAACGGAACATCAACATCCGGATTGCCGCCCAGTTTCCGGTGTTCCTCGATTGAGGATTGCCCTCCTGAGAACGCATGGCGGTAGATCTTGTTCTTTACGGTCTTATCGTCATCAGTCAGGTAGATCGCGGTCTCAGGCCGTGACGAGCTCATCTTGTCAGCCATTCCAGTCAGTGGAGGCATGAATTTGCTATGAATAGCTGCGGCCTTGTGATATCCCAGAGACTCTGCGATGTCGCGTTGTATCCTCCAGTAAGGGTCCTGGTCGATGGCCGAAGGGATTAGACACCGCTTCTTCTCCAACATGCTAGGAAGAATCTGGATCGCGGGATAGAAGCTGAAACCAATATTCGTCTCACCGCTAAAGCCAAAGACTGACTTTGCGGTGCTGTAATTTATCCTACGTGCAATCTTGAGAATCAGCGGATAAGCGTGTCCGACGAATTCTGTGTCTTGGAGAATGAACGTCTTTTCGGCATCGAAACCAACCGCGGCGATCTCGAGAATATTCTCCGCGGCCCACTTCTGAGTATCATCATAGGACAGATTCCGCTTCTCCTCTAGGAACTTCTCATCATCCGTGATCTGAATGTAGACGTTGACATGGAACTTGTCCTGAAGCCATTTTGTAAAGTAGAAGCTGAGAATATGGCCGATATGCATCGGCCCACTAGGGCCACGACCCGTGTAGAGGAAGAATCCCTTCCCTTTCTCGTAATCGTCTAGGACGAGATTCAGGTCCCGGTGGGAGAAGAAGATCTGCCGCCGCACCAGATACGCAGCATCGCTCAGGCTCGATTCGAGACGCTTCCCGAGAGCTCCACTAATCGGTTGGGTTCCGAACTCGCGAATTAGCCGCTCATAATCGACTTCTCCAGTAACCTCCCAGGGTGTAACTACGAATTTTTTCTCGACCATTCTCTATTCCAGCTATGATCCGTCGGACCCTTCGACAGCCGTCCAGCAGCAGCAAGGTAACAGGGTGCAATTTGGGCAATCGTCTGGAGAATCTGATGCTCGGCATTCTTCTGGTGAGCATCCGCAGTCCGCGCAGCGGAGCTTTCTCTCACTCAGCTGTTCCAACTCTTGGCTCTTCTAATCGTGCCGCGTCGCCTAGTTCCTTGGGCATTTCAAGCTCAAACGCTGCGGTTGGAAGATTTAGGCCGAAAGCTTGGAGGACTCTCGGACTTATCTCGCCAATTATTCCAACTTCTCTGCCGCCACTCGTTATAGCTCCGCATCTACCGGGGAGAAAGCTAGGATGCTCTCCTGGCTTGACTTGGAAAACGTAGCCCACGTTGTTCATGAGCGCGTCGAACGAGGATCGGATTTCAGTGAAGCCTGCCTGAGCATGAATTGTTACAGCCGCGATCTTCCGTTCCTCTCTAACTGGCAGAGATGGATCCTCTCCCTTGTTGATGGCTGATCCGATCTCGAAGATTTTCTGAGGATAGTCAACGTGAGTGTTCTTGGACAGGAATTCGAGGAGACTCGGGAGAAGCCAGTTTCTCATTGTGGTGTGGGTAGTCATCTTGGGGTTGGCGAGCATGACAAGATCTTCGTTGTCCATCTGCATCTTTTCGGCAACTTTCTCCGGCGACGTGAGGATGTAGGTCAATGTTTCCTGATATCCAAGTCCGATCATAGTTTCGCCCAATGTCTCAGTATCTATGGTCTGTTTCGAGAGTTCGCCTACGGTCCAGATTCTGGGCCACTCAGGTTGGAGCTTGTTCAGGTCCATTGCTATTGCAATGTCTTCGATGATGTCGACTGGGTGCATTATGTCGATCCGATAACATGGGATCTCGAGCTGAAGGCTTTCGCCTGAGGTTTTTCGGATGTTATATCCGGCCTTTTCTGCAAGTCGTGAAGCCTCTCTCAGGCTAAGCGACGTTCCGAGAAGTTTGTTAATTTGAGATAGATTCAGCTTCGTCAGGGTGGGACTTAGGTCGGGGCTTATGACTCGGCGCTGTGTTCCGTACGGGTATGTTTCTAGGCAGCTTTGGATTCTGCCGCCTCGCTCTGCGAGGGTGGAGACAACGATCTTCAGAGTGTTGTGGACCGTCTCAGCATTCGTGCCGGTGACCTCGACAAGAATGTTCCTAGTGTTCGTGGTGATTCTGCCAAGGTCGTTTGAGTTGATGATTGGTGGTAGCGAGAGAATATTGCGGTGGGCATCAATCAGTATTGGCCAGTCGTGAAATCCGGAGACTATGCCTCCGTACTCTGATCCCTTAGGGTGGTCCGTAACTATCTTTCGAAGGGTCAATTCGGTCTCAGTTCCCAACGGGACAAACTTGGCCTTGTCCGGATCGGCCACTGTATAGGAGAGTGGGGAGACTATTCGGTCTGCTTGGTAGAATCCGATGGAAGCCTTCTTCCTTTTTCTACCATAGGTCTGGTCCATTTTCTCTTGAAGACTGATCCAGCTCTTCAACATCTCATCTGTGGGTCGAAGACCTTTGACTATTGCCGTCGAAATGAAGGGGCGTATCGGTCTCACGCGTCGGTCAATGATGATCTTGAGGTTTGACTTGCCAGCAACCTTGACATCTTTTGTTCGACCAGTTCCGAGCTGGGTCTTCAGAACACGTGCGATCCCTTCGACTGCCCAGATGTCGGGACGGTTGCTGTCCTTGACTTCAATAGACACGGCATCTCCCTCAAGCGTTTCCACGTCTCCCTTGACGAAAGAGAAGATTTCGTTCAGTCCCTCCTTGTCTCGAGGCACTTTTCTGCCGAGAAGTCCTTCGAGGTCGGTTAGTGAGAATTGTACGCCAGGCGTTCTAGCTCACCGTCTGTTCTCTAATCCATTCTAGGTCCGGGCTGAACAATTGGCGAATGTCCTGGATTTTGCGGCTCATCATGTAGAGCCGGTCAATGCCGAGACCCCAGGCTAGAACGGGAACCTTGACTCCGAGGGGACCTGTCACTTCGGGGCGGAATATTCCGCTCCCGCCAAACTCCATCCAGCCAACCCCTTCACGGTATGCCTGCAGCTCGACGCTGGGCTCGGTGAATGGGAAATAGTCTGGTTTGAATCGGACCCGCTCCGCTCCAGCCACCTCCTTCGCGAACATCTCAAGTATTCCTAGCAGGTTTCGAAGGTTCAGACTCGAATCTAGGACTATTCCCTCTGCTTGGTTGAACTCTGTGAGATGGGTCTTGTCGAGCATGTCGGGACGGAAGCATCGAGCGATCGCGAAATATTTTCCTGGAACCTGGAGGTTTTTCGAGATCATTGTTCTTACGCTGAGTGCCGTCCCATGGCTTCGGAGAACCAGTTTTGACGATTCGTTCATCGAGAACTTGTATCGCCATCCAGTCGATCCTGTTTTCCAGCCGTTCTCGTGAGTCTCTGCGACTTTCTCAACAAGATCACCGTACTGTTCCAGGCTCGCACTGGACGGGGTTTTCAGATAGTAGAGATCGTGAATCTCGCGCGCAGGATGATCCTGGGGCATATAGAGACAGTCACAGTTGATGAAGGCCGTCTCGACCAGCGGCCCTACAGTTTCTCTGAATCCTAGGGCGACTAACTTCCCCTTGACCTTCCGCAAGAAACGTAAGTAGGGATGATACTTGCCGGGAAAAGTCTGAGGAACCGGAGAAGACACGTTGTAGCTTCGAAGCTTGATCCTCTCCCAATTACCTGAGGTGATCATCTCTCCGGTGAGAGAATTGACTTCTCGCTCGGCCTCGTTGCTGTTGGCTGCTTCCTGTCCCGCCGGAGTGATCTCGATGGTCCGATCGTTCCTCGCTCTAGCTGTGACAAGATTCCTCTTGACAAGCCTTTGAACGGCTCCTCTCAAGTTCGACGGGAGTTCTTCAAGAACCGCATTTGCAACCGCCAACCGAGCCAGCACATCCTCGTCCTCATCCTTCGCAGGCTCGGCGTCGACAGCGACCTGAAGGTCGGACTCGGCCTTCTCGATCTTTCCCCAATGCTTTCTGCTAATCCAGCCCGTTACAATGGACGCATATTTCTCGTCCAATCCAGCTTGGCGAAGAGCATTCCCAAGATTGAGCCTGCCACCGCTCTTGATTACAACGGAAACGATTCTTCGCTCTGGAAGACCGTCATTGGCAAACGATTGGCCTTCCCCTGTCAGCGTTAGTTCCGTTTTTCTCTCGACTTGTTCTCTGACGAGGTTACTCTCAGAGAGATTCAGTATGGCTCGAGCGACGGCCGAATCAGCTAGGCGAGTCCGCTTCGCTATTTCTTCTATTGTCGCTGGTCCGCCAGACTCGACGAGAGCCTGTAGTACTCTGATCTCATTCTGGCTAAGTTCGACCAAGACGATGGCTCTCCAAGTACCAGTTTTCGATGAACCGGAGTCGGGCCTATATTTGGCTTGGAGTTTTAGACGGCCAAAGCTACTAGTAGTGAACCCACTGCAGTATAGTTCTTCTACGAACTCGTTACAGATCCGACATTACTACACGTCTCACAGTATCCAGTTTGAAGCTTGGCTTCTCATCGCTCGGGAAATACGGATAGAGAACAGGAAGAGAGACCCCTGCCTTTCGAAAAGACTCGACATAATATCGTAACCCTTCATCGGTAGGATTCGCTAGACTTACTCTTAGCAGCTGTCTAGGCACACTGATAGAATCTCGTTTCCAATCGTCGTTCTTCCGAAATTCCGAAATTGTTTCTGCGGTCCCGTCTTGTAAGAACATCTCATGATATTGGGGCGTAGAATCGTAGTTGAGAAACTCCTGCACGAGGAGCCTTTGCGCAGTCTCGTCGTTCTTTGAGGAATAGAAAATCTTCAGATAACACGCAAACTCGATCCGGGCGGCCAACTGGCGCTTGACTGTTTCTATCAAGCCGCCGGCGTGTTGTGGAGAGCAGAAGTTCAGGAGAAGCCCATCTGTCACACTTGCCGACCGTTTTGCAATGCCTGTTTTGAGAGCGGCGACATAGATTTCGGGAGCCCTAATGCCTCCCGGAAAGGATTGGAACGCCTTCTTGAGTTCGTCAATCCTCTGCAACATGGTCGTCACTGTTTTACCGGGGTTGGCGCCAGGAGAGCCGGTTCCGACTCCCAAAATGAGCCGATTGGACGACAGCGCCTGTATGGTCTGGACTCGCCTGACTAGAATCGCAGGATCATATTCGAGAGGTCGGATTACTCCGCTTCCAGCATAGACTCGGCTTGTCAGCGAAAGGATAGTTGACGCGATCTCGATGGCCTCGTATCCGCTTCTGCCGTCAGGAATGAAGATACTTGTTACCGTGTTGCTTTCTTCTAGAACCGTCGAAGCATCTATGATCTCCCGAGGTGAGAATACTCCTGGTCGAAGAGCGAAGCCCAATTTTTCCGGGGTCAACGGTCTCGTTCGGCTGCCGAGACTGCTCGGCTATTAGAGTTGACTTAGCCTATTGTCTTAGTGTGGCCTTGATTGAGACAACAAGTTGTCCGTCAGTCTCAATCGAATCCAGTAGATGAGTATAGGTCGGAATAGGATTATGACTCCTGTAGAGGTATGAGAGGTGGACGCCGCTTACCTCGTTCTGTAGCCCGGCATAGGCTTGAGCGATAAGATGGACTCCTCCTCCAAATGGATTCCGAGAAACAGTCTGTTTCACCCTCTCCGGGACTGGTATGCCGAACCGCTTGCTCACGAAAAGTAGATTGTTCAACCCGTTCGGGATGGACAGTTGGACAAAGACCGGGACCTTGACACCATGACTGCGAAGAGAGTCGATGAACTCTAAGACAAAATAGTCATCAAACGCGGAGTTGGTCACAACATAGTCGGCGCCAGCGTCAACCTTACTCGCGGTCCGGGAAATCTCGCGGTCCCTGTCCAGAGCATACTGGTTTGTAACCGCTCCAATACAGGGCCGTTGCTGACCGTCGAAGGTTGACCGAATTGCCCTGATGAGATCTTCCGCCCGCTTGAATTCATAGTTCTCGATACTGTAGCCCGGATGAGGGTCGCCGAACACCACGAGAAAATTCTCCAAACCCCTCTTGAAGAGAACCGGCAAAACGTCTAGATCTGACCGGCGAAAATCTCTACAGGTAAGCGATGGAATGGCTTCAAACCCTGTTCTTTTGACGATACATGCCGAGGCTATACTTCTAGCCTGAGGCGTAACATGAAACTCTACGGGATAGCTCGGGTCGTCTTCCCGATTCCTCAAGGCCGGGATAGTTACTGCATCCACGCGTCCGTCCAGGAGTGGCAAGTGTGCTGGGACCACCCTATCAGGGATCACTTCAGTGGTAAGGATTCGATGATGCTTCGCCTGTTCTGAGAGTTTCAGCTCAGAGTCCTCCGTGCAAGCTCGGCTCCTTTCACTACGCTGTCGAGCTTGGAGTAGGTCACGTCCCACGTTCTAGTTCGTAGACCACAATCGGGGTTCGCCCAGATCTTCCCAGGATCACCGACAACTTTGGTCGCGTAGAGAAGCCGGTCGCGAACCAGTTCTGGAGACTCTATGATATTACGGTCGACTGCCTTACCAGAGCCGGTCGGAACGTGTCCTGAAAAATCGTGAACATGGACGACCCCGACTCCGAACTCACCTTCGTACCCGTTCTGGATGAAGTATTCAAGATCACGATATCCCTCCCGGTGCTCCGCGTCTACACCCAGGCTCGTGCTGTCTCTATTGGCGAACTCGAGGGCTAGCTGGCTGCACTTGTCAAGCTTCGGCGCGTACTGCGCGAGAACTTTGTACCCGATCTCTGAAGGATAGCAAGTGTGGTCGCTGAACTTGCAGCTGAACCCTCTAACGGTCTCATTCCACGCTTCCACAAACAACTCCATGTCTGCTGGCTCGGGATGTGTGGTGATGGCCGGTTCATCTATCTGGATCCAACTCGCCCCAGCATCGACCAAGTCGCGGAGCTCTGGACGAATCACCTGCTCAACAAAGTCGAGCAGAAACTCTCTCTTCGCCTCCTGTTTCTGTCTCTTGAGACTCGAACCGGTTTTTAGCCCGGAGTAGTAGCCGCCGAAAGACCAGTCGACCAGAGTGTATGGTCCGGTGATCGGAACCTTGATCTCACTCTTCGCGTTCTCCTTGACATCAAGAAACTCTTCAAGGTATATCGGGTGCTTTCTGCGAATCTTCGATTCAGCAACTGCCTTGTTGAAGTACTTGTAGTCGAATGATTGGACGTGGCCGAGTACTCGCATTCCCTCGACGCCGCGAATTACATGCTCATACATCTCCACCCTTTGTTGCTCCCCGCCAACGCCCACATTGTCGAGTCCTGACCGTTCGAAGAGTCTAAGCCCGTAAATCGTAGAGAATTCTAGTAGCTCGCGGACGCGGTCCTTGCCTTCCGGAGTCGAGAGCAGCTCTTTTGCCCGGTCATGATAATCCTCAATGCCTAGTCGTTCCGCCCATTGTTCTGCCTCGGTCAAGTCTTTGCTCGTCAGCGGTTGGGTGAGACCCTTGGTCCGCCATCGGGGCTTTGCAATGCTGCCGATCTCCTGCGTTGGAAAGAGCTTCGCCAACTAGTTCTCCTCCTTGACCAATCTGGTTGCGTCTGCTAGGGAACGCGCTTTCGCATCAGCGACTCTTCGCGGGACAAATTTGAGGTCAGAATTTGGAACAAGTACGGTGCTGTCCGAAACGATGTGCTTGGAGGCTCGTGTGGCAGTTTCAGCTATCCACTTCGGCGCCTCGACGTTTGATTCGCGCGCGTCCACTATGCCCAGGGCGAGCTTCTTCTCTGTCTCAATTTTGAGCTGCGACCAGTCAGTCTCGAACAAGTCGAATCCAACGGTTTCTACTGGTAGTCTCAGGAGGTCCGGAAGTACTGCTGCAGCGTCTCCAAAATATGTCTGGACTGAGAATGATGCATTAGATCCTTCGACGGCCCTGCGAAGTGCTGTTAGGGCTGAGTCAAGCTCTTTACTAGTTAGTGCTTCTTCCCTGTGGGGCCGATAGACCAGGCACGGCTCGGAGATCTGGAAATGCGACACTCCTGCCTCTTTCAATCGTTGAATTATGAGATGTTCTGCGTGCCCGATGTCAGACAGGAGATCTGAGCGGGCCTCATAGTGAAGATTTTCGACGAGCTCGGAGAACGTGTAGGGTCCGACTAGGGTCACTTTCCATGGTTTCGATTTCGGGAGGAGTTCCGCGCGAAGGAATTGTTTCGGGTCGAATTTGGAGACGGCTATCTTTCCGGTTATTGCCGGTTTTTTGTAGAATGTGTTGGTGTCGAACCAACGCGAGTATCTTGTTCCAGTGGCTACTCCTTCTAGTGATTCGACGACAGGTCTCAGCTGGTCTTGCCATTCGAAGGCACCGTCAGAGAAAGTTTCAAACCCCGATTCTTTCTGTAGGCGGACTAGGTCTCGCGTGTCCTGTTCGAACCTTTCTTCCAGGCTCGCCCGGTCAGTCTTTCCCCTGTCGTAGGACCGTGTTAGTTCGACGAGCTGTTCTGAGCGAGGATAGATTCCGCCCAGTTGTGCAGTCGGGGGCATTTTCATCTGGTTTGTCGATATTCCAATTATATAAGTTCTGTCGTACTATTATTCCATTCGGAATGACTGGATGCTTGAGAATCTATTCCGAAGGGAATATCAGGGACCTGAACCCTCGGTACCATGCAGGTTCATGCTGCCATCCCTCGACGAGATTCCAAAACAGCGCAAAGCCCTCCGACTAACCCAATCTAGACTGGCCGAGCTGGCGGGCGTAAGCCAATCAATTATCGCCAAAATAGAATCGGGTACTGTGGATCCTTCATACTCGATAGTCAAGAGGCTGGTCGATGCACTAGAACGGCAGAGCGTCGACACCACACGACCCAAGGTGAGTGCTATCATGAGCAGACCCGTAATCTCAGTTTCCAGAATGCAGCTCGTCCGGGACGCTGTAGATCTGATGAAGAAGCGAGGTTATTCGCAGCTCCCTGTCTTTGAAGGAGGAAGATGCGTGGGCAGTATTTCTGAGAAGACCATCCTCGACAGAGCAGCACGGGGAGAATCGCTCGACTTGCTTCTGAACAACCGGGTCAGGGACATCATGGACTCTCCCCTCCCAACAGTAGGCGAGGATACGCCCTTCGAATCGGTGCTTGGACTGTTGCAAGGAAACTATGGGGTCCTCGTGACTAGGGGAGAAAACGCGATCGGAATTCTGACAAAATCCGACATTCTGAAAGTGAAACGATAGGACAGACACGTCGATCGATCGATTCTTGCGATTGAATATGGTCGCTTCTTCCACTGACCTGTTTCTCTAGTGAGCAGTGGCCAGTAACATCATTCCTATCCAATATTGAGCGTCGCATGTTCTCGTCTCGGAATTACTCGAGTACCAGGGCAAATGGTGAAAGGTTTGCGAATCGGGCATAGGTTGATCTCATGTTAACAATTTTTGGCAAGAAGAAGAAAGATGAGGACGTTGCAGCGGTCGATCAGGGTGTCCCACAATCCATGTCGACCCCTCCTAACATTTCTCTGACCCCAACTTCAGGGCCCTCACCTATTCCTAATTCCAATCAGACTCCAGCGCCAGTCCCTACGCCCGTCACCCCTCTTATGAGTCAGAGTCAGCCCTCACCTCCAACGAAACCGGCCACCCAACAACAAATCTTCAGGGCATCTCCAAACGCTCCACTCCCGACTGAGGAAATTTCATTGACTAGGCTTCTACAATCACTACTCGCAGACATCCCACTCCCGCCAGATATCGACTCCAGCTTTGGCGGGCCTGGGCCGACAACGCCCGATTTTGTTCCGGTAAGATCTACCCCACCTAGCAGACCCATGGTCATAGGCCCGGGAAAAGACAGTAGCGATTCGGAGGAACTAGGAGAACAGCCGGCTAAACAGACCGCGCCTACACCTCCTCCTAGCAAGACGACTAAACCATCTGACGGTCAACCACCTACAGGCAAGAGTCCGGCTCCGACCCCTACGCCTTCTCCAACCGTCGCTCCTAAGAAGGATCAGACCCCGGAGAAGACCCCTGACAAACCGTCGAAAATCGACAAACAGCCCGAGCCACCAGCGAAGCCGGCAAAAGTCACCAGAACTACGCAGGGCTTCGATCACATATTCCAACTGACACAGGGCAACCTGGAAAATACGGGTCTTGCCATAATCAACGGGGAGGCAGGCTCAGGACGCACCACACTCTGCTCAGGACTCACCAGCAACTACATGAAAATGGGCAACCCATGCCTCTACCTCACATGCGACCAGTCCCCCTCCGACCTTCGCAACCAGATGAAGAAGCTGGGCATCGAAGCGGCGCAGTACGAGTCGAGCTACCGGCTCATCATAGTCGACGGCTTCGCCGCCCAATCCGAATCATTCAGCATGGAAATGTACTACGTAGATCAGCCTTTCAACTTCGACAACGTAACAGAGGCACTCGTCAGGAACATTGGAATGTTCATGGGCGAAAAAGTCAGGATAATCCTCGACTCGCTGGATGGTCTTGCAGCGAAGGTTCCAGCGAAAGACTTCACCAAAGCCTTCACAGACCTCGCCAGTAAACTCAAAGACTTGGGGGGTACATTCATCATCACAGTCGACATGTCGAAGCTGTCGAAGGACCTAGCGGGATCCTTGAATGAACTTGCTGACTGTTCGGTCGACTTGTCAAAGGACGACTCGGACCCTAACGGGCGCGAGCTGAAGGTTCAGCGCTTGAACCACTCATCCGCGAAAGTTGATGCTGAAACTTTCGAGATTGATTCAAGTAAGGGCCTTGTCTTCGTCTAGAGCATTCTATCCGACATTGCCTCTCAATAAGGGCAGTGGTCTAGGATTTCTTCGCTAGAGGAAATTCTTGGTTATTCCGAGTGCCTCGTTTGTTTTCGCGATAGACTTTTGCCCCGAAGTCTCGAGCCCAGTAAGAGCCCGTATCGCGTCGACGTTCTCCGGGACCACGACGCTCTCATTGTGCACCTGATAGACCATGTTCGCTTCGCCGTCGGTCACGTCGAGGATATCCTCCCAGAACGCGATTTCCCACATGTCAGCTCTTGCTCTTCCGAGGTCGCGCATCATCTCCGCTACCGCGTTCATGCTGTCAACTCCGTCTGAGGTCCGGACCGAGGCAACCCTCGGTGCACTTCTCAATACCTTGACAACGTCTTTCTTCTCTGCTTCACCCTTCAGCTGAACCATCGCGAAGTGTAAGTGGCCGAGGTTGAACGGACCCCTCGCGGCCATCGTGGTAATGTTGAGCTTCGGAAGAATCGTCTGTGCATCAGGACCTTGGTGCGACGGAATATGGGCCTCCGGGACAACGGTGTTGATCAGTCCTGTCTTGTGGCTCTCCCACGGGTCCGTCCCTCTCCTGAAGAGGACGACTCGGGCTTTCTTGACACCAATCGTGTTGAAGAGTGTCCCGATCATCCTGCAAATCCCTGTCGTATTGCAGCTCACGACTCGGGTTGAGAAGCGATTCAGGTTCTCTTCAAAATTGCACTGTGCCACGAAGGATGACCCTGTCAGGTCGTGTTTTTCTCCCCCCTGGAAGATCGACTTGACACCAGCTTTGTCGTAGAGCACCTTGTTTTTCGCTCCTAGTCCTGCGGGAGTGCAGTCGACGATTACGTCGACTTTATTCAGAAGTTCGTCGAGGGTGCCGGAAACTTCGACGCCTGATTTTTTCATGTCAGGGAGTTTCTCAGAGATCGAGGCGTAAATTTCGAATCCCTTGTTCTTGCCGAGTTTGACTCGATAATCTCCTACAACATCGGATACGCCTATGAGTTTCATGTCGTTCTGTTTGGCAACGGCTTCAGCAACACGTTTTCCAATAACGCCGAAGCCGTTTATTCCGACTCTCGCAGCAGGTTTAGGCATTACGCGATTCCCCGATTATTCTTTGTGAAAATCGTGTCTTTTAGGCATGACGGGCAGATGGATGAGTAAGACGGCTGGGATAGACGGGCTTTAATACTAGCCCTACCTCTTTGGACTGTAAGCTTACCGAATAACAGCTTAAGGAAACGAAAAGGAAGGTTAGTGGAATATGGAGGTTAAACTTTCATGGTTGAACCGTCGCAGTATGCTTCGACAACAAAGTACATAGTTAAAGCAAGGTTTGACGTAGAAGGCGTAGTAGAGAAACCCGACGTCGTCGGCGCCGTTTTTGGCCAGACAGAAGGCCTATTCGGTCCTGACCTAGATCTCAGGGAACTACAGAAATCCGGTCGAATCGGCCGTATCGAGATAAATCTGGATTCTAAGAAGGACAAGACCACAGGGTCAATCGTCATCCCCTCAAGCCTAGATAAGGTCTCAACAGCCATCATTGCAGCGGCAATCGAGAGTGTCGATCGTATCGGACCCTGCGAGGCTAAGATCAGCCTCGATAAGGTCGAGGACGTCCGGGAAGAGAAACGAAAGGCCATAATGACGAAAGCCAAGGACATTCTCAGAAAATGGGTCGTAGAATCCTCACCCAGCACCGAAGAGGTTGTCAAAGAAGTCGCGGGTTCCCTACGAGGAGTAGATGTTATCGAATACGGACCCGAGAAACTCCCTGCCGGACCAGAAGTTGAGAGAGGCGACATTGTCGTCGTTGAGGGCAGAGCCGATGTCATTCTCCTAATGAAGTGCGGCATCAAGAACGTCATCGCACTAAACGGGACAAAGGTCCCCGAAACGGTCATCAAACTGACGAAGGACCGGGAGGTCACGGCATTTCTTGACGGTGACAGAGCAGGAGACTTGATCCTCAAGGAACTGACCCAAGTTGCAGAGATCGACTACGTCGCGCGCGCAACATTCGGCAAAGAGGTAGAGGAGCTTACTCCAAAAGAGGTAATGCGGGCTTTACGGGAACGGGTCCCAGTCAACATGGCCAAACCCATAGAGAGGCCACAATTTTCCAGGCCAGAACGAGACGAGCGACAATTCGGCGGGGAACGATCATACACGGAGAGAGCTTACGGACCCCGAGACCGTCCATATGGGCCTCAGGAAGTGCCGGTTCACGCGGCTCCAGCGATGGAGAAGCCGAATCTGCCAAACCCGGTGTTCGACGCTGCCAAGGATCTTCGCGGGACCTTGGAAGCAGTCGTGTTCGACGAGGCCGGGAAGGAATTGTCCAAGATGCCAGTTAGCGAACTCGCAGAGAAAATACCAACTTTGGACAAGGCTCAGGTGGTTCTCTTCGACGGAGTTGTAACTCAGAGGCTTCTCGATACAGCTGCAAGCAAAGGGATCAAGTACGTGATTGGCGATAGAGTCTCTGACGGAGCTAAACGGCCCACCAATGTGAGCGTAATGACGCTAAACGATCTATCAGCGTTCGCTCCTGCCTGAGAGACTAGCCTGCGCGGCAGATCCGGCTCTCAGCTGGTTCTCACTCACGCCCAGTACTTCTAGGATTCTCGCTGCTGCAGGTACAGTCTGGTTGCGGACGTAGTAGTCGTAGTCAATCTCGTCAATTGACACTCTGTAGTAGGGCTCGGCCTTCTGGTACAGCTTTCCAGGCCTGTTCGTTATTACGAAGCCAACTTTGTCCCCGGCCGTGACTGACCAGCCTTCTTTCGCCATCTTCTTCGCCGCTTCCACATGTGGAGCATTAACCTCATAGCTAGCGACCGGCTTTGTCAACGTCTTCCAGATCACGAATGTCGACAAGGGCAGATTTTTCGACCTGAGATCTATGGTCAAGTCTTTGACGTAGGCTGCTGCTCTGGTGGGGTTCGCATCTTCCAGAACCATTCTTAGGACGGTGTTCTGGACCTCCCTTGCTAGGTTTGACCAGTCTCCTCGGACTGCCTCTAGACCTACAACGTCTACCTGGCCGTCGGTTCGGAGACCAGCGTATTTCTTTTTAGCTTCGGTGAAGAGAATTCTCTTGTAGACTTCCGAGAGGTTGATTTCGAGACCTAGTTGTTGGTCGATCTCGTTTAGGAACTTCTGGACAATCTTCTCATCATAATTGACAAAGAGACTGTCCGTGTCCCCGTAGAAAACAGTTAATCCCAGATCATTCGCGATCGCTATAGCCCGGTTAATTGTCTGCCTTCCCATGGCTGCAGCGGACTCCGCGACCTCCTTCGAATACCATCTCGCGCCTGCCCAGCCTGCATATCCATAGACAGCGTTCGTCATGACCTTGATGGCTTTCTCACGAGCTTTAAGCAGAGGATGTCTTGGATCACTTGTAGACGTGCTTTTGAGTTCTGTCTTTGTCGCTCTGCGGGCCTCAATCAGCTTGGTTAGGACGACCCGGTAGAAGCCTGAGGGTCGCTTTCGGAATCGGTGTCTGACCTCGGGGACCTCGAACGTGTCCTCTGTCTCGTTCCCGCTGACGAGTGTGTCGGGCGAGATATTGTATTTGATCATGAGACTTGGATACATGGACGAGAAGTCGACGCTAGCCACGTTGTCGTGCAGTCCAACCTTTGGCTCGAGGACGATGGCTCCTCGGTATGGAATGATGGGTTGTTCCAGTCTTGACGGGATGAGTTGGCCGAGGGCATGGGTCTCCATCATCAGATAATTATCGACTCGAAATCCGACCGCGGCAGCTATTACTTGGTCGGGCGGCAATCCCGACAAGCCGGATATTTGGACCACATAATCGAGTGCCTCTTGCCCGATCTTCAGTATGGTCTCCGCCTGGGCCTCAATGTGCTTGACAAGCGTCTGTCGCCGATCCGGCCTAGACCAGTAGTCAAAGTAGCCCGTCTCGTCTATCGACACCTCGTCAGACAATCCTATTCCTAGATATTTCGCCACATTCTCAAGCGTCTTGATCTTCACCTCGTAGAGATCCTCTGCGAAGTTGAGAAGGTCCACGTTAGCGCGTCCGATCAACGAGTAGTGGCCATAAAGACTCTGACGGGGCGGACCTCCATCTCGTCCCACCCTAAGCGGAACCTTCATCCTGTCAGCCCTCTTCACCAAATATGGCCAGTGAACACTGTTTCCCTCGAAGGTAAAGACAAAGTCTGGATTGGTCTTTGAAACATGATCTCCAAACTCTTCAATCAAGTGCAGATCAGAATCCGCCCTCGATTGAAGGACGCTGCTCTCGCTCTTATCGGTCGCATAAGCGATGCACTGGATCGGGTCCCGTATCGGACTAGGCGCGCCGATCTTGCTTACTGAAAGTGGTGAGAATGCGAAGAGGTCAAGTTTGGGAGGCTGTTCTTTGGCTATCGCGACCGGATGCGTCTTCGCAGTTAGTGCCTCGTGCACGCTATACTGCTTAGGGTCTTTCGACAACGGTTCCGTGTCTATCTCGTACCACTGGCAGGGCCTAATGGCAAAATCATTCTGGTACTTGATCGCCAGTCGTAGCTTCTCTTCATAGGTCGCAGCTGCACCGAGCTTCTTCAGAGTGTCTCGGGCGGCCCTCTCCAAGAGGTCTGAGTCTCTGCAGAAGACTTTGAGGACGACTCGTTCTTCGGCTAACAGTTTCTTCTTCTCGATCGTCACTTTTTCTATCGTAGGATGCGGCTTTTCCGCTTCCAGTTTTATCTTGAGTTCTTGAGAATCTTGGTCTTGTTTCGGCAGGAGGTAAAAGTATGAGCTGTAGTTGTTGTCGATGATTAGAACTCGTTTTCCTTCATGAGTGACTCCCCAGAGCCAGATAGACGACTTGCCCTCGTATGTCTCGTGATTGAGGTCGAGAAGCCAAAACGTCTGTTTCATGACGATCCCTGGCCCTCTCGTTTCAATTCTATTCTGACGACTTCGAACACGATGACCCCGGCTGCTATGAGAGTGAGCCATGCTGGGAACAGGCTTTCAGCAAGGCTAAGGGGCGAGTTGTAGATACATCCGCTTACGGGACAGGGCTGAGGAGTGTTGACTGCGACAAAGCCAATCGCTGATAGAAATGCTCCGATGACCACGAAAGAGGACACCAACGTCTCGAATGAGTTCCTCCAATGGTGCATCGGAACCATTCTTTTAGACCAGACATTCTTGAGTCGGGTAAATGGTTTAAATTCGCCCATTGGCGGGCAGTAGCTCTCAGGAAGATGCGATATGGCAGAGAAGCCTAAGCAGCAGGTTGATCGATGGGGGATCGCCCACATCTATTCCAGTTTTAACAATACGATGGTTCACATTACTGATCTGACTGGCGCTGAAACGGTCTCTCGAAGCGCTGGTGGCCAGCATGTCAAGGCCGATCGATTGCAAGGGACCCCCTATGCGGCTATGCAGGCTGCTGCAGCTGCTGCGAAGGTGGCCAAGGACAAAGGCATTACCAGTCTTCATATTCGTGTTCGGGCGCCTGGTGGGCATAAGGCGCGGACTCCAGGTCCAGGTGCTCAGGCTGCGATTCGAATGCTGGCTCGTCAAGGCTTTCGTATCGGCCGGATTGAGGATGTGACTCCTGTTCCGCATGACGGTACTCGCAGGCCTGGTGGCCGGCGCGGTCGTCGTGTCTAGACTGGGGTTTCTCCCACGTCGTATGCTGTTCAGATTCGGAAGACGCTGGACAAGCATCAAAAGTGGCGGGGGGAAGAATGCCTCAACCTCATCGCCTCTGAGAACCTGACCAGTCACACCGTTCGCCAGTTATTGTCAGGGGACATGGGTCACCGATATCGTGCCGATGACCGGTTCTACAAGGGAACCTGTTACATGGACGAGCTGGAAGCGACGGGGGAGAAACTAGCTTGCGAAGTGTTTGGTGCCGATTGGGCCACTCTTCGGCCACTGTCCGGGCATATGGCTGACATGACAATGGTCTCAACCCTAACCAAGCCTGGCGGTTCCATCTTGACCGTGAACCCGGCTGACGGCGGCTATCCTGGGCTGAGTGATCAGGCCGGTTATCCTACTTTCGTCAATGTCCGGAACCTCTACTTTCCCTTCGATTCCGAGCGGATGAATATCGACGTTGACAAGGCGCGGGGCTTGATCGAGGATGAGAAACCCTCTCTTGTCGTGTTCGGCCAATCATTCTTCCTCTTTCCACATCCGGTTAAAGAACTGGCTAGCGCTTGCAGCTCCGCCGATTCGAGAGTCGCTTTCGACGGCTCACATGTACTCGGACTGATTGCCGGAGGAAAGTTCCAGAAGCCGCTGGAGGAGGGTGCGGAGTTATTGCTTGGGTCTACACACAAGAGCCTCTTTGGTCCCCAGGGCGGGATCATCGTTGGCAAGAGCAGTGCAGAGGCTGACGTGAAGGGACGACAATTTCCAGGCTTAGTGGATAATGCTCACTGGAACAGAGTAGCCGCGCTCGCCTGGGCGCTGGATGAGGCGCGGCGAGTCGGGGAAAAGTACGCGACTCAGGTCATTGCAAACTCCAAGGCCTTGGCCAAGGGTCTGAATGAAGGCGGAGTCCATGTAAAGTGTGAGGACTACGGATTTACAGAGTCACATCAGGTCTTTCTCGACATTCAAGACCACAAGGAGATCGAGAGCTTTACGCAGCGTTTGGAGAATGCGAATATCATCGTCGACCACGGGATAAGAATCGGGACCTGCGAAGCCACAAGACGCGGCATGAAACCGAAAGACATGGAACGAGTGGCGGAGCTCATCGTTCGCGTCTACAAGGGCGAAGAGCCTACGAAGGTGCGAAGGGAAGCGACAAGAATTCGACGTCAGTTTAACCGTATACTCTACACGTAGTCGTCCCACGTCTCAGATTCTTCGCTTGGTCATCGTCTATCGAAGACTCCAGCTCTCTTTGGCGATCTCCAGAAACCGCTCATAGTTTTCGTTCCTCCCAGACTTCTCCTGCTCCAAGACTTCCCTGAATTTTGGATAATCTCTTTCGCCCTGAAATTGCGTGATGAAAATGTCCGAGTCGCGAATCTTGCCCAGCACGTCCTGCCAGGTTTCCAGAACGGGAAGAAGCTTCGAAGTCTCCGGAGTGTCATCGATCTCTAGAGTAAAACGTAATCGTCGTGAGTCTTCTCTGAGCTTGTGAAGCTCGTCAAGGTTTTCCGGTTCCTGTGTGACGACTCGAAGACCCTTTTTCAGCCGCTTCGTAAGCGTGCGAGCGGTCTTCTTGAATCGGCTCTGTATCTGTGGACCTGAGAGGTCTTTAGTGTGAACTAGGACGGCTTTCTCTTCTTTCAGCGAGGAAGCGAATCGCTTCGCCTTCTCGATGGACGATTCTCTCTTTGCATTCAGTTGTTTCGCCAGTTTTGCATAATTGGGGTCGTCTCCATGATGCGGTAGTTTCGAGAGAACGATATCGATGTCTCTGACTTTCGCGTTAAGCTTGAGTAGCCGTTCATAACTTTTCAGATACTTCTTTGACTCTCTCTGTCCACGTATTTTCTTGGGGAGTATGTTGGCGGTTGTGAGGAGTCTCCGTATCGCGGTGCGCAGATCGTGCACGTTCTCTTCATTGGGATCTTTCAGGTAGGCTCGAACTTTGTCCGAGACCATCTTCTCGGACTTGGACAGGCTCTCTGTGTATGAGCGTTGAGTAATCAAAGCGTATCTTGTCTATGATGCCGAGGCGTCGATATAGCGAGAATGTTTCCAGCGACGCTGTGGGACAGTTAGGATGCAGTTCTTGCTTAACGGTCGCAGTTCTGATCCGTCTACTGAGCCTCGGGTCGATATAACATATATACTAAGTAGTGGGAATTGACTACATGCCGAAGGCAACCGAACCCTATGACGGCCTTATCCAAGGACTGCATCACATCACTCTTGTCACAACGAACGAAGAGGTCAACCGGCGATTCTACACAGAAGTTCTTGGGCTGCGTAGAGTCAAGCTGACCGTAAACCAAGACGACATACATCATCGCCACCTATTCTACGCTGACGAGAAAGGAACAACTGGCAGTGCGATTACCTTCTTCGAATGGCCTCATATGCGTCCCGGAAGAGTAGGGCTGGGCTCTCCACATCATCTCTCTTACCTGACGGCTAAGTTCGGCTCACTTTCCAAATGGCATTCATGGCTACGACAGAACAAGGTCTCTGTGAACGGCCCGCTTGTCCGTGACAGTCGAACATCGATCTACTTGCGGGATCCCGATGGCGTGACTGTCGAGATAACAGCAGCGAACGAAGGCGAAATCTCCCAAGAATATGCACAGGAATCTTTCCGAAGCCCAACAACGGTTGGCGAGATAACGGGCGATATGAAACTGACAACCTTCCACCACGCCAGTCCATTGACGTATGATCCAGACGTCACAGGGAAGTTCTTCGACAAGTTCCTAGGTCTCACGGAGAAGTTCATGATTCCAAACCCTGATCAGAAAGGAACGAAAATTCTGGGGATTGGAAGCGAGGCGCGTCCGGGCTTCCTCCGATACCTTACGACCGATGGACCGCTGGAAGGATATGTTGGCGAGGGAAGCATCCACCATATCGCAGTGGCTGTTGAAGACGATGAGGCCCAACAGAAGATCCTAAAACGACTGAATGAGGTCGGAGTAGAAAACTCGGGAATCATCGACCGGTTCTGGTTCCACTCATTATACTTCCGAGACCCGGACGGCAACCTGCTCGAGGTTGCTACAAAGAATCCTGGATACTCAGCGGACGAGCAGCCAGAGAAGCTCGGGACAAGACTTGTCCTTCCTAAGTGGCTTGAGCCACGAAGGTCCGAAATCGAGTCCGCATTGAAACTAACAGACGCGAACAACCGAGCTAAGTGGCCACCCAAGTATCCAGAAGTTCCCTCTCCACCTGAAGCGTTAACGAAACGTGCGTAGCAAGCGCCATTGGTAGACAGGCAGAAGCTCCGTCGTGGGATGGCCTGTCAGCTTATTATTCGACCTGGTTCCATCATGCGAGTATGCCTCTGCCTAAGCCCGGTGATTCGGTCAAGGTGATTCTGCTAAACCGCGAGACGATTGAGGGCATCGTTGAGTGGATTGATGGTAACGGTCTCTGGGTTAAGGGTGCTCAGAGGTCCAGGTGGGTGCCGCTTGAGGCTCTATCTATGCCCCACGACTTGCACGAAGTCGGGGGTAAACAAGAACAAGCTGCAGACTAGGCGCTACCTCAAGTTAACAAATGCTAAGCTGAGAAAATATTCGTGAGCTTCAGCTTCAGTTTCTCCTGGGCATTATTCATCGTTTTCGAGACGATCGTCCTTAGGCTACCTTGGCCGCTGAAGAAATTCTTGTTGAAACAGTTTCCTGACGAGTTTGCCGCGCAGCAGGCGGTTCTTCGATCACGGTCCCAATTTGGCAGCTAGAATTTGTTCTGTTGAGGCTAGGGCTGTTCCTCATGGTCAGGCGAACCTGACGCTGGTACAACGGTGGGACCCTGGCCTTGAAGATCGAGAATATTCTTCAACTCTTTTCTCATCGTGACCGGGTCATGGTTGAGGTTGAAGTAGTCGGCGAAGGTTACAGTTGTCCGGAGAGTCTTTGACCGTCCCAGCTTCTCGAAGCTGATCAGGTCCATCTCCTTCAATTGCTTTACATGCTGGTATGCGAGCTTCCCCCGGACGGCTATTACTCTGGATTGAGGGATCGGCTGTCTAAGCGCGATAAACGACAGTGTCCGCAGAGGACCGGGCGTAAGCAGTGGTCTGTTGGAGAGCCTTCTGACGTGCTTCGCGACCTCCGGCTTCAACTGCATCACAAACCGGCCGTCAGGCAGCTCTAGGATCTGAATCGGGCTCTCAGATTTTTCATATCTCTCCTTTATCGAGCGAACAATACCCTTGATCTTTTCTTCCGACCGGGCCCCGATTACGGACCCTATCGTCTTAGTGTCGAGGGGTCTGCCTGATACGTAGAGCGCGGCCTCGCAGAGTTGTTGTTGCAACACTCCCGTTTTAGGGATTGGCTCAGTCGGTGGTTGCGCTTCCAACATTTTTCGTCTCTATCTCGATGTCTCCGAATTCTTCGAGTTGGTTGAGTCCGACTTTTCCCTCGAATGCGAGGAAGAGTAACATTATGAACATTCGAACCGCTTGAACCGCATCCCCATCTGCCAGAAGCTGGAGAAATGACAGCCTACCGGTTCTTGCACCGGCTTTCAACAGCTGACCATAGAACGCCTTGATCTCCTCCTCTATTTTGACAAACCAGTCGTCGGCCTGTTCAAAGACTGCCGGCGTTCTGGTGACAAGTTGAGAGGTCCCGACCGGCACCAGCTTCTCCGCTTTCAGCACCTCTAGAATTCCCTTGAGTACTTCTTCGAGCGAAGTAGTTGTTGACTGGTAGCGGATTGGGAAAGCGAGTGGTGGAGGGACATAGTCTGTCGGCCGCTCAGGTGGCGGCTTGGGCGGCTCTTCCATCTTCAAGAGCAGTTCCGATTTCATCCGCAGTAAGATGGCGCTTGTGAGTAGTGCAGTGCCTGAGACTGAGAAGTCGATGTAGCCTCGGCCTCGCATCTCTTTCATCAAGCCTGTCAGTAGATCTTCGAGGTGGACGTCCCATGGTTTCACCCTGTGGAGGTGTAGAATGTCGAAGAGCACTGCGTAGGGCTGTTTCAGCCAATACGTGTCTTGGGGCGTTGTCAATTGCTTACGCCTCCTTTGCCTGGCAGTGAGATGACCTTGCTCTGGTTGCCTTCTATGAAGACACCGAAGACCCGGTCAGCTCGCGAAATAGTCGTGTCCTTCAGTGAGATGACGATAAACTGGGACTCGCCGCTCTTCGACCTAACCAGAGTCGCGAGCCGTTTTGTGTTCAGCACATCTAGGTGTGCATCGATCTCGTCCATGATATAGAACGGCATCGGATGAATCTGCTGGAGAGCGAGAAGGTAGCAGACTGTCGATACTGATTTCTCTCCACCGCTCGCCGCGGCCATTGTCATCTCAGTCTTTCCAGGGAACTGGAGGAACACGTCCAGTCCGCCTTCGAAGGGATTGTCCGGGCTGTCTAATGCCATTCTGCCATTCCCGCCCTCTGTGATGTCGTGGAATATTTGCTGGAAGGTCTGGTTGACCCGGCTGAACGCGTTCATGAAAGCGTCTAGCCTCTGCTTTTCCAGTTGGTCCATGAAATTCAGTATTCCCAGTTTGTCCCTCTCAAGAGAACCAATCCTAACGCTCAACTGCTTGTAATTGTCCTTAATCGATTCGTACTGCTGATCAGCCAACTGGTTCACCGCTCCAATCTCCCCAAGCTCTTTTTCCAGTCCTAGCTTGATCTTTGAGGCGTCCTCTATCGCTCCAGGAGTTGTTTCCAAAGTCTTCTCGAAACCGATGTTCCTTAATTGAGATGTCAACATTGCCAGTTGTGTATCGAGTTCTCTCTGGGTTGCTTTGAGTTCGGAGACGTTTGCGTTGAGCGGATCCATCTGGTCGATTAGCTTGTTCAGCGACTTTCCGATCTCAGAGAACCTTTCCTCGTATTTTCGGCGTTCCTCGCCGACCGACTTTAGACTCTCGACTAGGCGTGCTTTTTCCTCTGTCAGCTTCTTCATCTCTTCTTGGAGCTGTTCCGATTTCTTCCCGGCCTCCTCGACCTTCGCTTCTTCGCGTCGGATCTCCGACTCCAAGGCACGGGCTTGTATCCTCAGTTGATCATATCCGGGCTTTAGGGTGTCGAGGGTCGATTGGCTCGATGCTAGTTTGTTCTCTAGCTCCAGCTTCTCCCGAAGCAGTACTTCCGCTTGTCCAACCGCTTCGTCTCGCTCCCGCTCAGATTGGAGAATCGCGCCTCTCCTCTGTTCCACTTTCAGCTTCGCTAGCTCTTCTTCACGTACGGCGAGCCGCCGTTTCATCTCGCTCTGTTTCGCAGCCATCTCTTCCAATAGTTCTCGTTCCCGTTGCATCGAGTTTTCCAGGCTCTCGATCCGTCTCTTCGTCTGCTGTAACGACAATCGGGTTCTTTCGAGGCTCTTCTGTGCCATGTCCACATCGCGGCCTAGCGCCTCGCGGGTTTTGCTGGTCGAGACCCGATCCTCTTTCAGCTTCACAATCTCGGATTCCAGCCGATCCAGTTCTGACCTGGACCTTTGGACAATTGACTCTAACGATTTGACCGTCTTCTCCAGCCCTTCTAGAACGTTGGATCGAGGGATTAGCGTTGAAGCATCAAACGGTGCTCGATAATATCCGCTTTCGAGACCACCTCCAGGCTCGTAAAGGTCCCCGCTCGTGACAACGCACCTCTGCCCTTTGGCAGCGCTCAGAAATGCCGCCCTCTGATTCGTGGCCAGCATGGTGTCGCCAAAGACGAACTCGACGGCTGGACCAACGCCCTTGTCTGCCTTGATTACTCGTGAGAGCGGACCCACGATTCCAGGAGTTTCCTCGAACTCGTCGTTCTCAGATAGAAGCTCGAGATCGGCCAATGGAATGATCTTCGCACGCCCGAGCTTGGTCCGTTTCAAGCTCTCTACGCATTTTATCGCCACTTCCAGGTCCTCGACGACTAATGCCCGCGTCCAACCAGCGCTAGCCGCTTCTATCGCCTTGCTGTACTCGTCATTATACTTGACAAGGTCCGACAGGCGTCCTATGACGCCATTGAGGGCTCCTTCGTCAGCCATCTCCTCCAGTCTCCGGAGCGCTTTCTCCTCAGCCTGGAGAGTATCGGCGAGACTCTTCTGAGTGTTAAACTCTGTAACAGTCACTCGGGCCCTCTTTGCAACATCTAGGGCTTCATCGATCTCCTTGTGTCGCTGGTCTTTGAGATCAGTGTACTCCCTAGTCTTGCCTTCAATGCCCTCAAGCCGTTTCTCCTCCTCCTTTCCCAGCTTCTCCATCTCGCGGATTCTTTTCTTCAGCTCCTCGGTCAGACCGGTGAACTCTTTGTGGCGTGCTTCAAGTGTTTGGAGATGGTTTGCCGTCAAGTCGAGCTTTGTGGCGCTGCCCTTGCTCGAGGCTATGAGGCCTGATAGCTCGCTCTCGATCGCTCTAATCTCCGCGTCAAGAGCCTCCTGTGCGTCCGCGTCCTTCGATAGCGAATCTCTCGTGTTGCTCAGTGTAGCGTTGAGCTTGTCGGCTCGCGCCTTAGCACCGCTGTAGCGCTCATCTAGATCTTCTTTCCGACCTGTGAGGGTTCGTACGGTGGCTGTGACTTCTCTTGTGTTGTTCTGAATGTCCTCGCCCTGTTTTTGGAGAGACTCAAGTTGTCTGATTCGCGTGTTGAGAATGTTCCGTGCTGTTTCGGCTTCAGCTCTCGCTCTAACGACTCCGTTGCTTGCTTCAGCAATTTTCCTTTCGACGTCGAAGAGGATTTGGTTTCCTTGAGTTACAGTGTCTTCTTCGTACTGGCGCCGCTCGGCCTCCACTTTGGATCTTTGAGCCGTCAGCTCGTCACGCTGTTCTCGTAAGACTTCCACGTTCTTCTGTTCACTCTCCAGATCTCGGATGACGGTTGATCGCCTGGTTTCGTGGGAGAGGATTTGGGAGGAGAGAATCAGAGCCTGTTGGTTAGAAATCTCCTTCTGAATAAGCTTGGACCGTAACAGGTTGTTTCTCTCACGTTCGAGGCGTTCGATATTGTTCTTGACATCCTCGACCTTCGCAACAGCCACTTTCAGATTGACGTCTGCTTCTGCAAGCTCGATCTTAGCGGTCGCCTTCTTAGTCTCAAAGACCCCTAGCCCGATAAGGTCTTCAAGGATTCGTCTTCTCTCTTCAGTGCTAATCTCGGCTAGACGAGTGATGGAGTGCTGGGCAATCAGGTTAAAACCCGTTACCTGGATATCGGCTGAGCTGAGAATGTCCTGTGTCTGTTTTCTTGACAAGCGGCGGCCGTTCATCCGGTAGATGCCTTCGCCACCGGACGAGAATTCGCGGGACACCGTTACTAGGTCTGAGTCGACGGGGATCTTTCGGTCGGTATTGTCGAACTGGACGGCCACGTAGGCTGATCTCGCGGTTTCGGTGTCGGACTTGTGGATTAGCGCGGAGAGGCTGCCGCCCCTCAGCTCCCTGGCGCTGAGTTCTCCGAGTGCGAACTTGAGAGAATCGAGAATGTTGCTCTTTCCAGAGCCGTTTGGTCCAGTTATGACTGTAAAGCCGGGGTCTAAGGGAATCGAGACCTTTTTGTTGAAGGTCTTGAAGCCTCGGATGTCGATTCTCTTGATATGGACCAAGGCCCAGGCCCAGAACGCGTCCAGTGTCTAGTTAGATAAGTCGTCCGTTGGCTCTTAGTCGCGCGCGGATTTCTTGGACTTATCGGCCGTATCTTCGGTGGCGCCTCTGATAGAGCCGGATGGCTCTGAGAAAGTCGATCTTTCTGAACTCGGGCCAGTAGACATCTACGAATACCAATTCGCTGTAGGCCGATTGCCATAGCAAGAATCCGCTTAGGCGTTCTTCGCCTGAAGTTCGTATCACAAGATCCGGGTTGGGATTTGGAAGGTGTGCCGTGTAAAGATACTTGTGGAACGTGTCCTCGTCGATCTGGTTGGGGGAAAGATTTCCCTGATGAACATCTTCCACGATCTTCTTCGTCGCGTCGACAATTTCGGCTCGACCAGTGTATGCTATTGCAAGGTTCAGAAAGTGGCCATCGTACCGGCTGGTTTCGTCTTCGAGTCTCTTGAACACATCTTGAAGGCTGTCAGGCAGAAGGTCGGTTCTCCCTATCGCCTTTACCCGGACTCTTTGCGAATGAAGTCTATCGTCTTTTGCCAGTTTCCTGATCTCTTCTTCGACAATCTTGAGGATCGTGCCCACTTCTTCGCTCGGTCTCGAGAAATTCTCTGTTGAGAACGTGTAGAGTGTCAGGGTCTTGATTCCGTATTCCAAGCACCAGTCGAGAACTTGTTCCCCGACCTTTGCTCCTGCCCAGTGTCCGTCTGTTGATATTCGGTCTTTCTCAGCGGCCCACCGCCTATTCCCGTCCAGGATTATTCCAACATGCTCGGGGAACGGTTGGCCTTTGATCTGTTCGTTCAAGTATTTCTCGTAGGTCTTGTAGACACCGCCAAAACGTAGCAGGCTGTCGATCATTGCGCTGCCTCTACGATTTCCTTTTTCAACTGGGCATGTGAGAGTGCTGTGCCGCAGGGGCAGTCTTTTCTCGACTCGGGCATTCTGCTGATCGCGCTGGCGAGTATCTTATTGAGCACCTGGCTGGTCTCTCTGCCTTTATCCTCCACCTCTCTTGCTGATAACGTTCTCTGGAGCCCCGCTGCCATGTTAGAGACGAAGCTTATCGAGGCATAACACATCTCCAGTTCACGAGCCAGGAAGACTTCGGGGGCTCCGGTCATGCCGACTATGTGGCAGCCCATTGTCCGGAGCATCTTGATCTCTGCAGGAGTCTCGTATCGCGGACCCTCGGTGCAGGCCATTACCACATCTTTCGGTGCTATTTTGCCCGCAGCTGTCGCGGAGGCAGCAAGGACTTCTCGTTCTCTTGGACAGTAGGGCTGTGAAACATCGATGTGAGTGACCGGGGATCCGTCGTAGAATGTTCCGATGCGCGATTTTGTAAAGTCGACTAGGTCCGAGGGAATTACTATTTCTCCTGGACTAAGTTGCTGGTCTATCGCGCCGACCGCGTTCGTCGCGATGATTCGTTCGACGCCCAGATTCTTCAATCCCCAAATATTCGCGCGATAGTTGACGCGGTGAGGAGGACTGGAATGGAATTCGCCGTGTCTTGGAAGGAATACTGCGGGTCTTCCATCGATCTCGCCGATGGTCAGATTCGGGGTTGGTCCGTAGGGTGTTCCGAGGATCTTCTGTTCTCCTTTCAGGATGGATTTGACCCCTGAGCCGCCGATGATTGCTATAGGATGCTTCAGTCCTCGTCTCCCTCGTACAATGCTCCTAGTTCTTGCAGGGTCAGCTTCTCGCCTTTGCTCAGTTTCCTCTGCGCCTCCTCTTTACGTGCCACCTTTAGCGCTTCTTCCTTTTCCCGTTTCATCCGTTTCTCGTCATCAGTCAGCTCATTTCTCAGCTGGACGAAATTCTCGTTGATCTCCCCTGCCTTGGCGCGGATGTCGTTGAAGCTTTTCTGTTGCTCATCCCGTTTTGTCCGAAGCAGCTGGAAGGCCTCCGACAATTGGACGATTTCCTCATGGTGTTTCTGGCTCTCGCCCGCGAGCTCCTGAATCCTTGCATGAATCTGGTCAGCCTCCTCTCGCTGCTTGGTGATCTCGTCCCGAATCTTGAGGACCTTATGATATCCTGATACTTTGATCTCCAGCCCCCGAATTTTCGTCATGAGTTTCTTCTCTCCCTCCTTGTCGAGGGGAGTAGTCTGTGCCTCCCATTCTAGGGACGCTAGCTCCTTCTCGGAGATTGAGGCATGTGGCCTGTCGCTCATTTTCTTGAGAAGTTCTCGGAGCGTTGCCAGTTTCTCCTTCGAAGAATCTCTTAGTCGATCCCTGGACTGTTTTAGTGCCCGGACGGTATCGTTTAGTCCGTCCCGGGTCTTTCTGAGCTCTTGTAGTTCGTCGCGGACTTTGGAGATCTTAGTCCGGGTCTCGTTGAGCTTGTCAAGGGTCTTCCTGAGTTCGATCCGTAGCCGTTGTCTCTCATCGTCGAGCTCGTCGATCTTGCCCACAGACTGACCTCTGTAACGCCTGAATTACTGGTTATGGGAAGAAAGGTAGATTGACCCGCTTATAGGCATTGAAGAAGACAACGAGGGTCTCAGAATCGTCAGCTATAGAGAAAGTCGGCGATCGTCTCAACATTATCGGGACGATACACGTCGATCCCAAGAGTGCCACCTTTGCCCGAGAGATGATTCTCAAGATACGACCCGAGGTTGTCGCACTCGAGCTGGACGAGGGAAGGATGGCCGCGTTGCAGAATCCGGAAATGGCAACTGGTCGCGGGGGCGGAGGCTCGTTCTTTGCAATGATGCTCCTGGAACGGTTCGCGGGAGAGATGACAGGGTCGCCACCTGGACAGGAGATGCTTCGAGCAGCAGAGACCGCTAAGGCAATAGGCGCCAGGGTCCAGTTCATCGACTTGCCAATAGGAACAACGGTCGGGTCCCTTCGAAAACTACCATTGAAAGAGAAAGTGAGGCTGGGGGTCGACTCTCTGGTCAGCCTTGCCTTGCTGCCCTTTGGCGGGTTCAACATGTCGAAACTGACTGAGGACTTGGAAGAGCAGTTGAGAGTTTTCAGAGTCCGCTATCCTGAACTGAGCCGAATGCTCCTGGACGTTAGAGAGGAGCACATGATAGCGAGGCTAAAGGACATCGTTTACTTCACAACAGGACCAGTCGTCGCCGTCGTCGGATATGGCCACATGAAATCACTAGCTAGATCTCTCTCGACGATTCGAACAAACCCTAGTTACTCAACCAATGTGACTTGGAGTGTTCCTACAGGATAGCACTTATCGAGTTCCAAAGGGATCCTTGTCTCAGCGGCTCGTGCGTACGATTTGAAAATCAAGTGGGCTAGGAGAAGAAGAGGCGTGTTTCGCCCATGGTTCTAACGTCGAGTTGCTCCACGTCGACCATGAGTGGCAGGTCATGAACAACATTTCCCAAGAGAAGGCATCTCCTTGCAGGGGTTCCCTTGATCAGTGATCGAATCGTTTCGCTGTCGGATTTTGCGACCTTGCCAATTGTCTCAATGTCGTGCTCGTTGGTGAAATTGAAAATGAAGACATTGTCGGCTTGTCGATAGATCGTCTCCTGAACCGTGTCCGGCTGGTTTGTGATGAACGTGGTGAAGAGACCGATATGCCGCATCCGCGTTATGATGTCGTCCCAGTACGTCTCTCTCAGATACAGGTGAGCCTCTTCCGCGAATAGAAACGCGGCTCGAAGCCAGTTTGAGGAGAGAATCTTCGTTAGCTCGCCCAGGAATATCTCGACGAGTATTCGCCGAACGAGATGGCTCTGGTTCTTCAGATTCACAACAAGTATCCCACCTCCCTCGATAGCGTGGAGAATCTTCTCCTCAGTCAAGGGATTCGTTTCGTCGTAGAACAGTCCAGATTCCGAAAGGACTTGCAGCCTTGAGATCAATGCTTCTCTTACACTCTCGTGGCAGCTCCATGCTTGAACGGTTTGCATGAGGTTGGGTAGTGTCAAGTCTCCTTTCGATTCCAAGTCTCGCCAGATCGTGCTGAACACCTTCGACGATGTTGCAGGGAGGTCCAGCGCGTTGCTGAGGACCCCTGACATCGTCCTCAGTCCAAGTTTTGATAAGGCGAAGTTGATACCGCTTCTCGGGGCCAGTACTGTAAGTCTTGACGATGAAAGTCGTCCATCTTTCGACTTGTGGATGTTCACGTATTCGCCATTGACATCGAAGACGATGCAGGGCGCCCCGAGTCCGCTCATTGAGAGAAGGAGAAGCTTCGCAAGATGTGATTTGCCTGTCCCCTTTCTTCCAGTGATTATGTTCAAGCCACCGTCAAGTCCGCTCGCGTCAATCTGCACTGGATCACCGTCGTTGTAGCCTACTTTGAGCGGAAGCTTTCCACCGTTCATTATGAGACGATTAATCGGGTAAGGTCGTATCTTTGACGAAGTTCGCGACGGAAGCCATGACGTGGTAGGCGTGAGATCTTTCTCACCTGTTATCGTTCCTCTGATCTTGCACACTGCGAGTCGTGTGTCTTTCAGCGCGTCGACTTCGCTCGAAATGTTCAGCGGGTCCATGTCTTCACCTGCTAGTTCGCCGTCGGTCATCACGTCCCTGAGAATCTCTTCTAGGATTCCTGGAACATTGGCGTATTGGAGGTCAATCACCTGGACCAGTAGTCCCTTGCCCAGTCCTTTGTCTTCGATGAGGAAGTAGTCTCCGCGCTGAATGTGCTCCTCGGGGAAGGCGATCAGCTGGATCTGGTCTCCCTCTTTCCTGTAGACACGCATGGCTAGGACACGTACCTGCTAGTGCCAAAGGGTCCGAACAGCGACCGTCGCAGGCTGGGGCGTGATTGTAGAGTGATGTGATGGTTCGATGCGACGAAGCGCTGGATTGCGAGGATCTCGTTAGCTGTGAAGGTGCTGAATATGTGAGCGATCCTGAGAGTCTCAGGATAGCCGTGAAAAATCACGTCAGTACCGGCGAGTCGGCTGAGGGCGAGCTGTGTATCTTCTTCGGTCGATTCCCGGTCTATGTCCGTTCTGAAAAGGAAGCCGTCACTGGACAGTTTCGCAACATAAACGCGGCCTAGAAACCTCACTGGATAGGGAGGGTATTCTTCCTCTACGAGCGGTGTAATGTCTACTATGTGCGGGGCTCCTTCGTCGTTTGAGAAACCGAGAATATTCTTCCCTCCAACCGTAAGCTGTGTCGATTTGGAGATCCCGACAACTATCGAGTTGTTGCTCCGAGCAGTTGATAGAATGTGATTGACGCGGGCGGCAGGATTGTCAGGGGTCCCGGCCGTTAGGCTCCCGTCTATGAGGAGTATTCCATCTTCGATGGATTCTGAGAGCACTTCTTGGACCCAGCGCTCGACATGATTCCGGAGTCGGGTCAGAACTCTCAATGTCTTGAGTGTGAGGCCTCCGAATGCTCGGTTCTCATCGTCTCTGAACTGGTGAGTGTCCTCAGTGCTCGGGACGTGGAATAGTAGTGGGCCCCATCGGTTGTAGAGTATTCTGTTTGATTGTCTTCTGACTGCGACGGCTCTGATCGCGAAGATCATGCCTGTGTCTGTTTCCCCGATCTTGACACTAGACGCGTCACAAGCGACTATTGGTAATGGTTCTCTAACTGGGTTGAGGATATTTCGCTTCAATCCTGCAGAGAGAGACGCGGTAATGTCCAGTCTTTCTTCAGTCTCAGCATCGTCAACGCCCAGTTCGACCAGAGAGACTGTTCGGGGATTGAACTTGCCGCCTTGGAGCGCGTTCATTGAACGGTTCGAGAGTTCGACGAGCGACTCTGGAATCGATGGAAGGTCTAGGGCTTCCGGTATGCTTTTAATTTGCAGTAGAGGCTCAGTAACCTCTTGGGTGCGGTGGAGCATGGTCATAATCCCCCATTTTCAGACGGGAAACCCCCCTTTCCCGTCTGACCCCGCACCCTCTTCCAGATCATCCTGAAGCAGTCACCGGCCTTACGGCTGGCGAGCTAGCAGCTCTCGCGGTGAGTCCCTTTGCAATCTCGTGAGCCTTCCGAATTCCCTGAATGCTAAGCTTGTAATTGCCTCCAGAGGTTCTATCGATCACTCCTGTCTTTGTCATCATTGCTAGAGTGTTGCGGACAGTCTTGACTGCCTTGCCGATTGCTCTGCTGATCCCTTCAGGATCCATCTCTACTGTCGCCCGGGTCCCAACTGCATGCGCGACCCTGGCAGCCAGTAGAACCATAGCGATCGAGTTCTCGGCAGACATCTCAGACTTCAACAGGACCGCCTCGCCCTCGGGAGTAAGTTGGACCGCGCTAGAGAGGTCGTCGACCATGGATGAATAGTCAGGGGAAAATGTTAGTTTCGAAGCTAGCGAGTAGTTGGGCAGGACTTTGGCAGCGAACTGCATTACTTCGCGGACAACGGTTTCTAGATCCCCTTCGGCGGTGTGTTTGATATCTCCCCACTCGATTGAGACCTTGATTTTTGGCTGTTCTGACATGTTTCTCACCTATCGGGTAGCTGGATGATCTTTGGCATCAAGTCCTTCATGACAACTCTGGTACCCATGGTCGTAAGTCTGTAAGACCCCTTTCCGACCCTCTCAACTAGCTGCTCGTTGCAAAGCTCGCTAAGCCTTCCGGCAACCGTGCCGGTGGACCTTCCGGTGGTCCTTGTGATCTCGTCTAGGGACAGAGTGTCGGCTTCTTTCTTCCCGAGCTGGTGCAGTAGGCGAGCACCTGCAAGATACAGCACCAACACCTCTCGGTCCTTGAGTCCGCCCAAATTCTTCAGCACGACCAGCCCTTCTGGAGAAGTGGCGAGGATGCCGGTGCAGCTCTGGAGAAATTCGGTGCTGTCGACTGACAGTACGAGCTTGGAGACGAGTTCTATTGAAGGGTAGGTTTTGGATAAGTAGGAAAGGAGTTCTCGGAGAACCGATTCGGGACTGCCAATTATCCGGTTCTCTATTCCGGAGTGTTTGACGGTGACCTCTATCGCTGAGGGTATCTCGCTCGTGCTCGGTTTTCGTTCGACTATTTCGAGTCCAGACAATTTTCCTCTTGCCCGTGTTGTCATTCGAGTTGAGATATAACGCTTTTCAGTCCCGATGAAGTGTAACAAGGTGTTACTTTCAGTATCGGGAATGAAAGTGAAAGTATTTCGGTTCAATCACATGCTCGGGCGTAACTACAAGGTGTTACTCCAAGCCGTATACTCACCAAGAGGGGATTCCAGCTTCCAACTATCCCAAGAAATCTTCTTTTACATCTCTCTGCAGATGGAGCTGGCTCCACTTTGGACTACAATCAGCTCAAGATTCGAGTTCTAGCCCTATTCAGGGGATCTGAGGAGCTGGCGAGCGAGGACATTCGTAGGCTCCTGCTCGAGTCTCAAATTGACCTGTCCGATAAGGCAGTCAAGATGGCGCTGATGCGCTACACTCGTCAGGGAATCTTGGCTCGCGGCAAAAAAGCTGGATTATTCCGCTACAGGATGACTGAGAAGGGAGTGGCTCGTCGAGACTGGCTTGCCAGGGCTAAGTAATCTTCTGGAGGCGTGGCAGGATGTCGTTCTGGATCCACTGGACTCCCGCGCCGGACAAGACATAGTTTCCGCGTTCAGTAATCACCTTTCCTTCTCTTCGAAGCTCGCTAATCCTTGCCCGGACGATACTCTCGCCTGTAGTCTTCCATGATGAGCTGAGCAGTGAGCTAAGATCATCATCTCCCAATGGCTTGGGATGCATTGAGAACATGACAAGCGATATCGCTTCCTTAGCCGAGAGCGTGTCAACTGGGACGGTCAAGTGTGGTTTTCCTTCAGCCGTAAACTCAACAATTCCGGTAATTCCGATTGGCTGTTCGTTCGTCGGCGACGGGCCAGCAGTTGCTTGTGGTGCGATTACTAGCGCGCTGGTTGGTCCGAGAGTTTTCTCTAGGTCTTCGAATCTTTCTCTGACGTAATCATGATCTCCTTCGAGCTCGACCTCAAAATCTCCTTTCCGGATTCTGAACCTTAGCTTCTTCTCCGAGGACAAGACTCATCGATTCTTCGTCGCGGTTCTAATTAGGGTTTATCGAATCACAAACGAAACGAGAAGGGAGAACCAGAAATCCTTTGATAGTAACGCTCTACCGGGTCCAATGATCCTCTGTGACCGACATAATCTATCTCAGCGTCGAGATCGCCCTTATCATAGTAGGCTCCGCGCTATTCACTGAGGCTCTGATCAGAGGTCTCAGCAGACTCGTACAGAGAGCCGGGGCGCACGCCGGACTAGCCCGAAGTATACGCGAAGGGTTTTACCTGATTTGGATCACACTAACGGCAGTCGTTATTCTCAGCGTTACGGGATTCGGGTCCGAGTTCTCGTTTCTCACAATCTCCGGAATCGTGGGATTAACTGTGTCTCTTGCGCTCCAGAATACCTTGTCCAACATCATTTCGGGGGTTCTACTGCTTTCAGATGGTGTTCTTCGACTTGACGATTCTGTCGAGTATAGTGGGGTAAAGGGGGTTGTTGTGAAGATAGGGTTACGCGCTACTTGGGTGAAGACCGAGCACGGAGACGTTGCAGTCATCAGCAACAACTATCTAGTGAACGGTCCCCTCGTCAACCATAGTGCCACCCAGAGGCTGGAAAGAAAGCTACACTTCTAGTGCCGTAGGCTCAAGCTGCTCGAAGGTAGATTTCACAGTCTTAGACTCGAATCGTAAGATAGATGAACCCAGAGGTTGACGCTGATGTTTGTGCGGCCGTAGTCTAGCCTGGTCTAGGACATAGCCGGGAGCGTCCAATGGGCTTCCAACCCAACGACCCGGGAGACCATCAAACGGTGGTCCGGGAATTCAAATCCCGGCGGCCGCACCATAATTTCACAGTGGTCTAAATGTTGCCGGTTTTCTGACGGGTTCAGGAAGCGCTAATAGCGACATACCGACAGACCCGCAATCGGGAATTGTCAACATCCCTGAACTGTCCTCGATGCGGTACTGCAAACATTCCAGTTGCCAAGTTCTGCGTCCGTTGCGGTAGTCCAATGGCTCTAGTTGCACCGCCTCAAGGCCCAGCCGCCCCCTACACGAGTCCGCCTATGCTGTTTCAGCCTACTCCTCAATACAATTATGCTGCTTCTATTGCGGCTCAGGACAAAGCACGTCAAATCGATAAGACCAAGACAGGTCTCTTGCTTCTCATCATCGGCACTCTTATCTCACCAATCCCCTACATTCAGATCATAGGCGGAATCCTCGACATCGTCGGTGCGATCCTAGTAATCGTCGGAAGGAACGCGTTCGGCACTGTACATGCAAGGAACACTATCTGGTCTATCGTCATCTACGTGATCGGGCTCGCGGTTTTGTTCGCAGGCGCGATAGCCTTCGGCTTTGCCATTGCATCTGCCACTCTCGTTGGGATCGGAGGCGGCACAGTCAACCCGACCTCAATAGGCCAATCACTGTCGTCGGCATTCAATCTGCTTCTCGTTCTTGCAGCTGTCGGAGGAGCAATTAGCGGCATCGCCGAAGTACTATTCACCTACGCATTACAGAAACAGATAGGAAAGATTCTCTTATGGACTGGCTACGCGGCCGCACTCGCCGTCTCGATTATCGAATTTATCATTATTAGTCCACTCATCCAGAACGCTGTCTCGCAATCGTTCACTGGGACGACGTTCGATCCAACCGCATTGAACGATCTTCAGTCACAACTACGAGCTTTAGGTCTGCTATCTTTCATTCCAGCGATCATATGGGCCATTGCCTTCTACCTGGCTTGGTCGCGCATCAATAATCGTCAAATCCCATCCCCGCCTCAACAACAGCCGCCGATGCCCGGACCTTCCAATTGATGGACTTGAACATGACGCAGGCCTGCTCTTCCATGCGGGCCAGCTGGGCACGAGAGTTTCTAGGGTCGCTTAATGTTTGTGAGCCGTAGTTTGAACTGTAACGTCTTGCCAGCCATGGGATGATTGCCCGATTTTCCGTACGCCTTTTCGGGTGGGATAACGACTTCCTTCTCCTCATTGATCTTCATCCCGATCAGTGCCTCTTCGAAGCCCGCTATGACCTTGCCAGTTCCCAGTGTAACTTGCAGGGGCTTGTAGTCCCGGGCCGCGTTGTAGAGCCCCGCGCTTTTGGCTTCCTTTTCCATTGAAGTATCGAAAACCTTTCCACCGGGAAATCTCCCAAGATAATGGACAGCGACTGTGTCGCCTTTCTGCGCTTTCAGTTCTGTACTCAAGATTGATCACTCGTCGAGTCTAGTTTTGAGGCTAAATAGCTAACGGTTGGGTTCTGTTAACGCTTCGTCTGACTATGTGATCAGCTTGTTATCGTCGGAGGGGCTCCATTTCTATTCTGTCTGTATCTCAGATAGTCACTCCTCGCTCTCAAGTAACGAGGGGTCGAACGCAATTGCTTTGTCGGGTTCCGAGGCATAAATTACTTGGTGGTGATTCTTCAAGAGTGTCTCAACAAAATCGGGACGCACTGATTTCTCTGTCTCACTGAGATCATGCCTACACATAAGCGAAAGATCAAGGCTCTTGAAGTTGTCATGAAGTAATTGTTCGTAGAGCAATTCCAGTTTCATGCCTTTGACCGACTTCTCGATCGGAACAATGGAGATGGCAAGCGAACAAACGATACGTCAACCAATAGATCCAGCAAGACATTGCCAAGGATTCGTTCCACCCAGCCCAGATAGCCTAGGCCCAACCGTGATGACATGCTCTCAGGCATGGACAGTCGAGAGAGTCTGGACCTATCTCCGATTGAAGAATCAGCCCTAACTCTGCTTAACGGTATTGGTGTCCATTGTGACCGCTGCTACTCGCGCCAGTGCTCTACCGTCCAGCTGTGCGCCAGTTGTGATGGTAATTGATGCGTATGCCATTATTGTTCCTTTGAAGACGCTGTTGGTGCCGAGAGTTGCAGAGCTACCGACTGCCCAGAAGATATTCTTCGATAAGGCATTGTTGATCAGGACGATCTGGCTGCCAGATGCGGTTGTGAGTGTTGAGGCTATCTGGAAGATGAAGACGGCGTTGGCGTTGCCCTGTGCATCTAGTGTCAAGGTTCCCGTGATTGATAGCGATGATGTGGATTTGTAGAGTCCGGGTGTAAGCGTTAGTCCGCCTAGGTCCCCGGATACGGTGATGGGGCAGAGTGTTAGTCCTTGGGCGTTGTTGTACGCGGTTGTCAGGTCGCCTTGAGCTGTCCCCGCGGCGGAGGTGGCGCCTGTGTATATCGTCCCGCTAACTGTTCCTGGCCCTCCGGGCGCTATTCCATTGATTCCAGTCACGGCGGTTCCCGGGCTAACCCCAAGGTCTCCCGTAACAACCGTGGCACCCGTGTTGCTGACTCCGGAGCCTGCTAGGACCTCGAAACTCGCGGCTGTCCCAAGGGAGACTGCGGTCTGATCGCAGGACGAGGTCGAGGTTGCTGTGGTAAAGCTCCAGACGAAACTGTTCTTCAGCGCATTGCCCGAGAGGTCCTTGACCCCGGTTGTGATCGTCGCAGTGTAGACGGTGTTGGCCATAAGACTGGTCGATGGCGTGAAGCTGGCTGTAGTGCCGGCGTAGGTTACTCTTCCCGTGATAGAAGCTGATCCTTGAGTCATGGTGAACGTTGTGGTAGTGATTGTTGAGGGGTCCATGGCCTTGCTGAATGTTGCAGAGACGCTACTGTCGACTGCAACGGCGAGAACGGGGCTCGTACCAGTCACAGTCGGCGGAGTTGTGTCTGCTAGAAGGCCCGTTGTGAAGCTCCAGACAAAGTTGACCGCAAGTGCGTGGCCTGAGGAGTCTTTGGCTCCCGTGGTGATTGTGGCCGTATAGTAGGTGTTGGTGGCGAGGTTGGCTGAGGGAGTGAAGGTCGCGGTAACGCCAGTATAGCTCACGGTGCCGGTATCAGAGGCGGTCCCGTGCTGGAGGGTGAATGTTGAGGTCGAGATCGTTGTAGGGTCCATTGCAGTGCTAAAGGTTACCAGGATCTTTGCGTTGATCGGGCTGCCTGTTGCAGCGTAGACCGGAGCGGTGCTAGTGACTGTGGGAGCCGCTGTTGATGAGGCCTTGTTCTGGGATTGAAATGCGTAGTATACGAGTCCTGCGGCGATAAGCACTACCGCGATGAGAAGGATAGCGAGTAGGCCCTTTCTCTTCATCATTGGATTTTCCGTTTCAGTAACGGTCATTTTAGGTTGGAAAAGGAGTCTTGAGATGGGTATTTAGTGCGCGTGTTTACAATGCATTGAATTGCAAACAGAGACGGTGCACGAGAGTTCACCCAGTTGGGGAGTGCCAAGAAGAAGATAGTACGAACCAGGAATACCGACGTTACATGGTGAGAAAGAATCGTTTCTTCAATGACTGACCCGGGAAGTCTCCCGTAGTTTTGTAGTTTTGATGATTTGAAGAAGCCCGTCCGACAAGGAACGGGCCTTTGGAGATTTACAGTATCCTTCTGGCTCCGATCTATACTGGTACTGGTACTGTGATGATGTTGCTATCCAGTGTGACCGCGCCAACTTCTGCCAAAGCTCTACCGTCGACCGTTGCGCCAGTCGTAATGGTGATTGACGCGTATGCCATTATTGTTCCCTTGAAGACACTGGTTGTGCCGAGAGTCGCTGAGCTGCCCACTACCCAGAAGACGTTCGAAGCCTGTGCCCCTCCCGTCAGTATGATCTGGCTGCCGGATAGAGTGGTGAGTGTTGAAGCTATCTGAAAGACCCAGACAGCATTAGGGTTCCCCTGTGCGTCCAAAGTCAAAGCTCCTGTCACAGCGAGCGATGATGTGGATTTGTAAAGTCCTGGCACGAGCGTTCGTCCACCGAGATCCCCAGCGAGAAGAATCGGTAGTGTTAATGCGTTTGCGCTGTTTATTGCGGTTGACAAGTCAGCCTTGGCCGTCGCCGCAGCAGCATCGCCAGTGTGTAGCGCTCCGTTCACGATTCCTGGCGGAAATCCAGTGACCGCAGTACCTGGGCTTAGTCCAAGATCACCGGTGATGACCGATAACCCAGTGCTGGTAATTGTTGCGCCAGCCAGGACCGCAAAAGTGGCGGTTGACCCGAGAGGTATTGTTGTCTGAGGAATTGAGACCGGTGTTACTGCCCATATTACTTGTAGGCTGACTCCAGTTGGAATGACGAGAGCTGTGGTGTAGGTTGCGACGTAGTCGTAGGATGTGGATGACATGGGAATGAACTTTGTCGTTAGACCCGCAGGACAGATGCCTGTGCCCAATGACATGCAGACCTTTCCGACTGGTGTTGCACCCTGAGTCTGTACCACGATAGATATGCCTGAGAACACTGTGTCCCAAGTTAGTGTTGGGCTGACGAAAGCAAAAGTTACGTTGACCGTGTTTCCGGAACCAACTACCAGTCCGTTTGTAAACGTTTTGGAGCTCGATGCTATACTAGAGAGAAGTCCAAAGTCTAATGATGCTTGCGTCCTGATCGTGGCCGTTGTTGGTGCAGTATAGTTGAAGTTTTGAGTTACGAAGACTGTAACTCCGGCCGCCGCCCCTATCATCGCAGATATCATCAGTAAAGCGAGTAGTGGTCTACGGAATTTTCTTGCTAAACGTGATTTGCCTGTTTCCATACTTTCATTTTCCATAATCTTACACCTCTTTTGCCCGAGTGGTCGCTGTTGAGGCTGTTAACTGCTTGCAAAACATTGTCCAGAATAGTCTGTCTACGTCTCGCTCCGTATATCTAGAATACAATAGAACGCTGATGCAAACTCTTTCGACGGCTGTATTGCTTTTCAAGCCGTGCGGCGTGCTCGGGCAGCCCAAGCAAGAAGACCGCGATCGTTTCTCAGAGTCGGCCTTAAGTTAGGTCCGCCACAGAGGAGAAGATTAGAATTTTGGTATGAATCAACGTAGGGCATTTGGTATGAACACGATTTTCGCTGGGTGGGAATGCTAGGGGGTCCGTTCGAGGAGTCTTGTCGTTTTAGAAGGTTATCGAGTGTAGGGCGGCGTTCGCACGTCGGCGTCTCATACGATCCATGCTCGTCCGAAGCGCTGGCTCTCGCTGGAGATTGTACACCGATGGGCGCGTCGGCTGGGAGTCGATTTCCCTTCGGGCTGGTTGTGCAGGGCTAGTATCCAGATTGTTCCTGACCCATTCGGGAACGATGACTGCTCTGAGCAGCTGCTGTATTCTCAAGTTTCTCTTCTCTGCTTCAGTGGTTAGCACTCGAAGCGTTTCGTCTCCTACAGACATTATGAACTTCGCCATAGTTAGATACCACTCCCCTCGCGGGAGGCCCAAGCCTCTGAGCTTTGCTCTGAATTCTTTGAGTGCAGCACCCTCGAACCTTCGTCCTCAACGAAGACGATGAGGTTGTAGTCGACGTCAACGCCTCGGAGGAACTGGACGAGGCCATCAAACTCGCGTACCGTTTCCTCCCTTTTACTGGTCCAAGTTTCTCCTTTCAGCCTCAGGAAGGCTTTCCACTTCTTCCTCATGATATCCTAAGTGATCGATATTCACATTCTTATTCCCTTGCAAAACGGCGTCTCTTGTTGTTCGTCCGTGTCGAATTTGCAACACAATGCAATACATGGAAAAATTTAAAAACAAAAAAAAAAAACAGATATCCCCAACAATACCATAGGATGGGAGAAGACATGGGCGGGAAAATTCCACCAAAGCCTTCTAGGAAGACAGAAACAGTATCGTACAGGATCCGGCCAGACCTAAAGGCGGCCCTCGAAGAAGAGGCGATGAGGCTTGGCATCAACCCGAACGCCTTGGTCTCGCAGATATTCAGCCGCCATGTAAGCTGGGGACGCTACATTGGCCGGCTCAATTTCATCCCTGTCAGCAAGGACTTTCTGAGGTTCGTATTCGAGTCCCTGCCAAAAGAGGACATAGGGAGAATCGCGAGGTCGCTGGGGGAGTCCCAGGCCCACGAGGAACTCCTGTTCCTCTTCCAGCACATTAGCCCAGGGACTATCCTCATGTTCATGGACCTGTGGGCAAGCCATTTCGACGCGTGGGATCACAGGTACGAGGGCGGAAAGCATCTTTTCAACATCAAGCATGATGTGAACCTGAACTTCTCCTTGTTCACCAAGGAGTACGTGTCTTCCCTGCTTCAGACCACTCTCGGGATGAAACCAGATTTTGAGGCTATGACTCCAAACTCTGTGACTTTCAGCTTTGGAAGCACGCTAAGCCACTGGCGCAACGATGATGGTAAGCCTATGCCCCAGACGCTAAGCAATATGGTTAGCGAGATATTGCAAAAGAAGACTTAGACAGGCTGGACTAGAAGAAGCGCCTCGAGGCGTACCATAGTTCCACTGTCCGTTGACCCTCAAGTCTTGGCCGCTTGCAAAACCACACCTCGAGTATCTAGTTATTGCAAATTTAGCTAGTGCTTCTCATCGCATTATCGAATTTGTGAAACATTGCATTGCAACTGGTTTTATTCAAAATCGACAACCAAGGGGTCCTCACCCAATGTGGGAGAGGAAGTGAAAAATTGGAAAACAAACAGAAGTCGAACTTTAGGTTCGGTCGGACAGCAAAAGTCTTACTCGGCGTAATCGCGATTGCCGCGATTGCGGGCGTCGCGGCCTTCGTAACCTTCACGCAATACTTCCCAGCAGTACCAACAGCAACAGCAACGGCAGACCTAGTGGCTAACTGTGGGACATCTTCACCAGGAAACGTATTGACATTCAGTCCAGCTACAGTGGTCGCAGGCTCGCCCTTCGCAATAACCTATGCTTGCACATCCGGCGCAGCAATAACAGTGACAAACGGTCCGATTACCAAGATTCCAACAGAGGCACCAGCAATCGGCGCGGGCGGTATGCCTACAACCCTTAGCCTAATCGCTCCAGGCGTAACATGCACATCAACAGCCGGAATACAGCTGACACAAAGCGTCGCCGCCACTATTCCAACAGGCTCGTACAACTACTGTGCGACTGGGACCTCGGCCGCAGTAACCGGAGTCGTTAGCTTCACCGTAGCTTGGGCTTAGGCAATATCCCAAGGTGCCTCGAACCCCCCTTTTTCTTCCCCGGACCATTACTCTTCGGATGCCTATGAGTGCCCGGGAACCTCTAAGCAGAGCGCCTAAGTGGACAAGAGGCCACGAGTCGTTTCTAACGCAAGAAGGGCGTTACTTGTAAGCCACACAATTAGTAACGCTGCGGTCTAACGGGACCCCAAGAACGCCACTGTAGTCTTGTCTGTTCCCGAAAGAAGAAACAAGGCGGCCCAAGTTGTCATGATTGCGGTGCTAGTCTTTCTGGTCGTAATTCCGGTCGGAGCGACCGTAGCACTTGCGACATCCCATGGGCAAAATGGGTCCAAACTGATACCCAATTGCTTGGCCCTTCGATCCAACCAGGCTACTGTGACTGCTGGCGGTTCCGGAACGATACTATTTACTTGCAACGGTAGTCCTGCGATCACGGTCGGGAACTCTGATCAGTTCCAACCTTCCTTCACATTGCCGACAGGATATACCGATCTGAGAATCGTTAATCATGCTCTTGGAGCTACCGCATGCAATCATGGTTCAGTCCTCGTTTCGGGCCAACCCTTTGATCTAGGCGGGCCAGGAAACTTCGACTACTGCGCGGGCTATGCTAACGCTCCAATTACTGGACTATCTTCGTTCAAAGTAGTATGGTCCAAGTGATTCGGACGTCGCTTTTGAAAATCGGGTTTCTACCCCCAACAAGCTTGAAAGAAGGTTCACGTCGAATAAGGTTCGGAAAAAACCGACCCTGAACTGAAATGTACGACTCAAATTCGCTCACTGACTGAAGCTGTTTATATCATCCAATGCTCTGCTTCAGCATATGATGTCTGAGAAGCAGACCCCGAAGGCTCGCTTCTCCACGAAGCTCCCGAATGGAGACTTTCTAGGAGTCACCATATGGGCTGGAAAAACAGACCTCAATGCTGAGGTCGTGACTGTTCAGATTCGCCACCCTTCAGAAAGTGAGTGGGAGACGACTGCTCGAATAGCTCTTTATCGGACCTCTGACGGCAAGTACTCCCTGCTTCCGGAGAGACCAGTTACAAAGTCTTCAGAAAAGACGGAGCCAGTATCAGTAAGTGCAACAGGAGAGTAGGAAAAATGGCCACAAGCGAGATAGTGCTGGAAGAGACCCCATACCTCAACCTCACAACGAGAGGCAGGAAGACGGGGCTAAAGCACGATGTCGAGCTATGGTTCGCCTTTGAGAACTACAGGATATACTTCCTAGCGCACGAATCATCTCACTGGTGGAAAAACATCGCGAAGACCCAACGGGTCGAGGTCGAAGTCTCAGAAATCCTCTTCGAGGGAACCGGACGACTCGTCCAGGACAAACTAGAACACGTTTTCGAACTTTTCCGTCGTAAATACGGACCCGACCGGGTAGACAGATGGTACGGCGGAAACAGATCGAAGAGACGCGCAGTAGAGATAGAGCTTGGACGCGTTCTCGGAAAACGGCCGAGTAGCAAGAACCAACTCCTAGAAATAAGCATATAACAAAAACGGCACTCGAGACAAGTCATGGCCTACGGTCTAGCAGAAGGATTCCGAAAGACAGCAGTCCGGCTCGGCGGGAAAAAAAAGAAAAAAGCCGTTGTCATCGCAACCTTTGGCAACCACTTTAGCCTGAACGACGCGCTCGAAAAATTCCGGAAAGAAGGATTGACCTTCGACACCGAGAAGGGCCACATTGTGAAGATCTATCTCGACAAGAACACGAAGGAAAGAGCGGAGCAGGTCCGAAGCATTATTCGCGAACACTTCGGATACGTAGAACCACTCTGAGTTTAAAGCCATAATCACCTAAAACCATTCTGAATCGATGCGCTCAGCGGAATGAACGGTCGGAAATTGGTTCAGGCATCCTTCGATGTAGACAAGACCCTATTCCGCAAGCCCGCGTTGACGCAAGCAGCTAGAGGTCTTGGTATAGGCAAGAAATGGGACTCGATTGACGAGTTGTATGATAAGAAGCGGATAACCCTGCGACAGGGACTCATACAGCAGTTCCAACTGCTAGTCGGCATGAAGCTCAGCGACGTTCTAGCAGAGGTTTCCAAAGTCCCGATGATGCGGAATATCAGAGAGACTGTTGACAAGCTTTTGGGTCTCGGGCTTCAGGTGATAATATGCACGGATAATCCGGACTTTCTCTGCCAGTTCCTAGTGGAACGATTTGGTTTCAATGGATTCGTATCGTCCAAGGTTGCGGTAAAGAATGGCATTATCACCGATGAGATTGAGCCGCTGCCTGACAAGAGGCTTGGTATGAGAAAATACTGTGCGTGGATGTGCATCCCATTAAGCAAGGTCGTACACGTAGGAGATGGGTTGAACGATGTGCCTGTCTTTCGGGTCGTCGGCTATTCCATAGCCATAAACACAAGTCTCGACAAGGTCAAGAAGGCAGCTTCGCACCAAATGGAGACAGATAATCTGCTTGATGTCTACCAACACGTTCTCTCCGTCGTGGGAAAGCCGAGATCAGTAGATTAGCCGGTTGCTGAGAGCCAGCCTCTTCCGTTCAGTCAAGAAGGCCACCTCTCTCAGGCCTCTCATCTCTGCTAGACCTCCAGCAAGTTGTTGAAGTGAGAAAGCCGCTTCCAAACCAGCAATAACCGGCTCACGGGCGAGACTGGTTAGGAGGTGAGTGCCGAAACCGTTCTTGGCAAGAATTCGTGATACCTCAGCGGTCTTCCTGTCTCCACCCGCTGCAATGCAGACAAGGTTGTCGGCCTTTCGCATCGAGAAGAGTTTGGAATGTCCGAGCTGTTCCATGTGCTCGTACTCTGCAGGCTCACCCAGGACTTCTTGGATCTTGAAGGCTCCGTAAGCTGCGAGGGCATAGCCGATGCCTGACCCGATGAAAAGAAAGTCTCCATCATTCGGGGATTCCAGTTGGCGGACCCACTTGTGGGCTCGGGTTTGGATCGATTTCAGGTTAGTCAGTGACGGTAGCCGGCCGATCCTCGAGGCAACGGCCAGAAGGCTTAGTGTGAAACTGAGGGTCCCTGGTGTGATCGTTTCTTTTCTTTTGTAAGGAAGGCGGACTATGTCATCGCACTCTTTTGCAAGCGGGGTAAGAGGGTTCGCAGTTATCGCCACTCGTCTTCTCGCCATTCGTCTGATTCGTTTTGCAAGTAGGATGTTTGCTCTAGTTCGGCCGCTTACGGATGTGATGAAGACGATTCTGTCTCTGCAAACGTCCGGAGCCTGTGTGAGGTCGCTCGGATCTGCGGCATGTGCGAGTCCGCGTGAGAGGTGGTGGGCGAAGAGTGAGGCTGCGTACGAGTCTCCTGAACCTGTAAAAACCACATCCGCGGGATTGGAATCATTAGCACCATAGTTCTTTTCAAGATCAGCTGCAAATGCGGGGAGATTCCGGATCTGGTCTTCCATCTCCCTGCTCATCAATGTAAGGGAGGAGATCTTACTCTGTCTCGCCTTGTCTATAGACTCCACCCGAGTAGGTCCAGTTCTTGCCGCACTGTTTACACTGGAGTTTGAATCCCGTCCGCCACCCATCCGCTGATCTTGTCTCGCCCGTTATGACCAATTCTCCATGACATGAGCATCGCGGCACGATTCTCGACAATAGGTCGCCCTTCTGGACTCAGAGTGGGATTGTTTCGCCTATTCCGTCTTTTGTTATGACCAATCCCTACGCCCTTATTCAAGAATAACGGTGAGGCGAGCCGGGGAAATCTGAGAAAAAAAATTCGGCGCCTTGCGGTATTCTTATATGCCTTGCCCAGTGTAAAATACATGTAGGAATTCGACATGGTCCATGGGCCTAAAGCCTGGGATAGTCGAGAACCTGGTTGCGTGAACAAAAATATCGTATAAGGTCATGGTGGCCTTCGGGGAACAGACATTTACGTTGCTTAGCGAAGAGGCACGAGCGCGCGGCATAACGATACAAGAACTCCTGCGAGCGGTAGTCATACCCGACTGGTTCAAAGCCAAGTACGAACCGCTTCCGAGGCACAATCCCATTTCTGAGAGAAGGATAAGAGAAGAGGAGCCAGTTTCACCCTACTCCCTCACAAACAAGCTCAGATACTAGTCTTCCAACCACAACTCTTTCCTTTCTAATTGACGGTTAGTGGAACTAAGCGCCGTTGCTCCAGGAATCTGCTTAAGTTGACGGATAGATCCCTACTCTTCTGTGCGGTTCAAGACCCTCGGAAATAGGTAGGTAGGATTAGGGATCTACAGCGAGTGAGGATGGAGTTGTGGAGCTTCACTGATTGCTGCATTCGGTCAAAATGGCTCAGAGGCTAGGAATTAGTCGGCGGGATTTCAACTTCTTGAACTCAACAAGGCGATTATGCCCGATGTGCAAATCTGACAAGATCATGCTCTGGATGGGAGGATATACTGGTGCGATGTATAGGTGCCCTGACTGTGGATATGTAGGACCGTTAGTCATTGAGACCACCGACGATATTCCCGAAGAAATACAGAAGGACGACTAAACGCAGTGGGCTTTTCTTAGAGTAAGGCCATTTCTTTCCCCGCTTTCTCGAACGCCCCTAGTGCCTCGTCAAGATCCTTCTTGGTGTGGGCGCTTGTCACGATGGTTCTGATCCTAGCCTTGTCCTTGGCGACCATTGGGAAGACAATTGGGAGAACGAACACTCCCAGCTTGAACAGGCTGTCCGCGAGCTTGTGGGCTCTTCTACTCTCGCCAACCATAACTGGCGTGATCGGGGTTTCGCTGTTCCCGATGTCGAATCCAAGATCTTTCAATCCCTTCTTGAAGTAGCGAGTATTGTCCCAGAGCTTCTTGACCAGCGCGGGGGTCTTCTGTACTAGCTGGATTGCTGCTATGCAGGCTCCTGGTACAGCTGGGGGTTGTGATCCCGAGAGGAGATAGCTTCGGACTTTGTTCTGGAGATAAGTGCAGAGGTCCTTGGATCCGACAACGTAGCCTCCGACGCACCCGAAGGCCTTCGAGAATGTGCCCATGTCAACATCCACCTTTCCTTCCAGACCGAAGTGGTTCGTGATGCCGCGTCCGTTCTGTCCGAGGACTCCATCGCCGTGGGCGTCGTCAACATACGTTATGGCCTGATGCTCTACTGCCAGATCTACAATGTCTTTCAATGGCGCGATGTCTCCATCCATGCTGAAGACACCGTCGGTGATGATCAACACACGTCGAAAACGGTCAGTGTCCGCTAACTGTCTCTCTAGATCGGCCATGTCTTTGTGCTTGTAGACCCTCCTCTCCGCTTTTGTCATCCGGCAACCGTCGATAATGCTCCCATGATTCAGCTCATCACTGATAATCAGATCACGCTCATCAACCAGTGCGAGGATAGTTCCGGCATTTGTCGCATAACCGGATTGGAAGGTAATCGAGGATTCTGCATGGCGATAATTGGCAAGAATCTTCTCCAGTTTCAAGTGAAGGTCCATGGTGCCGGCAATTACTCGGACAGATCCCGAGCCCGCTCCGTATTTTCGTGTCGCGGCAATAGCGGCCTGTTTCAGTTTTGGATGATTAGCCAAGCCAAGATAGTTGTTTGAGCACAAAACCAGGACGTTTTTTCCGTCGACCTTCGCGCGGGGTGCAGAGGGACTCTGAAGGGTCCGGATACGCCAGAGAAGATCATCTCGGTCGAGACCATCCAGTTCCTTTCGAAGACTGTCAAGAAGAGGTTCGCGTTGGAGGCCTGACTGTTGGCTCATAGTCGGAGCGTCCACTAGGCCTTGGTAAAACGCTTTGCGACCATCAGGACTCGACATCGTCTGATCGGCAATAATGTTTTACACCTGTCGTAAAGGGCGTGATTGCGAGTCCGAACGAACGTGTCAAGAGAGAAAATGCATGCTGTAGTGAAGACCACACCGGGACCAGGGGCGGTCTACGAGACGTGGCCGTCTCCGTCAAAGCCTGGTCTAAGAGACATTCTTGTCCGGGTAGAAGCCACTTCGATCTGCGGGACGGATCTTCAGATTTACGACTGGCACGAACTCATGGCCCGCCGTGTCAAACCTCCGCTTGTGATGGGCCACGAATTTGCTGGCAAAGTGGTGGAGGTGGGAAAGGAGGTTTCAGAACTCAGAGAAGGAGACATTGTCTCAGGCGAGACCCACATCAACTGCGGGCGATGCTACCAGTGTAGAACTGGAAATGGCCACATTTGCGAGAGAATGCTTCTTCGAGGAGTTGACACCGATGGATGTTTTGCAGAGTACCACATGTTGCACGAGAGTAGCGCTTGGCTGAACGACAAGAGGATTCCAATCGAAATAGCCTCCGCTCAGGAACCACTAGGGAATGCAGTCCACGCCGCATCCGCAGCAGAGATTTCTGGAAACAAGGTCGCAGTCTTCGGCTGCGGTCCCATCGGGGCCTGCTTGATCGGACTTGCCAAATCATATGGGGCTAGCAAGATCTTCGGCGTTGACATTGTAGACTATCGATTGAACTTGGCGAAGAAGATGGGGGGCGATGTGCTCATCAACGGATCCCAAGAAAACGTGGTCAAGAAGATCACGGACATGACTGACGGCCGAGGAGTCGATGTGTTTTTCGAGATGTCTGGGGCCCCTCCCTCTTTCGAGGAAGGATTCAAGGTTCTCCGGCCGGGAGGAACCGCGATATTGTTCGGTCTTCCGGCCAAGAATATCGAGATGGACATTGCGAACTGGATAGTCTTCAAGGACGCTCATGTCCGCGGTGTCTTCGGTCGGAGACTCTGGGGCACATGGTACAAGACGGCGGAGGTCTTGAAGGCTGGAGAGGTTGATCTTTCCAAGGTAATCACTCACCGATTCGCTCTGGACGAGTTCGCGAAAGCGTTTACTCTCATGAAGTCTGGCCAGTCTGGAAAGATCGTGATGTATCCTAACAGGAAGCCTCCCTCAAACTAGACTCGGGGGCAGGAAGCGGAGTCTAAGGAACTAGCCCTTTCTTTTCCAGACTTTCGAAAGCGATCCTGAACCAGGGAGTGTACTTGTCCGGATTTGCTCGCATATCGTGTTTGAGCTTGTTAGGTGCGACCCATTTCCAGTCATCAATTTCCTCTGAGTTCGGCTCTGGAACGCCGTCAAATTTTCCGGTGAAAACATGGTCGAACTCATGCTCTGTCAATTTGCTCTCCTTGTCTGTAGCTTTGTAGGTGAAGCTGAAGACCTCGTGTAGGTCCGTGTCGAAGCCGAATTCCTGTTTCAGTTTTCTATGAGCTGCTTTCTCCAACTCTTCGCCTTTTCGAGGATGGCTGCAGCATGGGTTGGTCCAGAGGTTGCGGAAGTGGTGTTTGGCCTTGGCTCGCAGCTGGAGAAGAACCTCCCCGTTCGAGTTGAATATGAATATGGAAAATGCTCGGTGTAGCTTTCCCCCATCACTATGGGCGCTCATCTTCTCGTCGTAACCAATGGGGTTGTCTCTTTCATCGACCAGGATAACTGTCTCTGTCATTGCGATCACTCCTTCACGCCTGCATCAGTTTGAATCCTTATGATCGTTACGATAGTATAGGTATTTACGGCTAGGCGTACGAGGTCGGCCCTAGCGTCTTTTCTGCTCAGGAGCCTGTGCTTCTTTCTGCCGAGTTCTAACGATTTCCGAGGCGATGTTCTTCAGAAGTATTATTCTCTGTCCGGTCTTCTTCACCGTAACGCTGCCAGTCTTCTCTCCTGGAGCATGGGGCAGTGCGGCTTTCTCAGTGATTTCTGGAGAATAACCTAGGGTCATGGCGGCTTGCCAGATCTCCTTGGCGCTTGGCGTCTTGACGGCCCTGGAGACCGATAGTCGGCGTCCCTGTCCCCTGGTCTTGGAGCTGTCTAGGTGGGCGGGCCATACTATCAAGAATCCCGGGCGTTTCAAATCGCCCTACCCGCAAAGCTAGCTCTTCTGAATTTTCTCGACGAGAATTGCGTTGATTACGCCGTCTTGGCCTGGTCGCGAGGTTACTCTGGCCTGGCCTGCCTCCGTCTCGACAATAGCGCCCTTTGTGATCACTCCTCTTCTCTGATAGTCTACATTCGCAGGGTTCCGCAAGACGCGAAGAAGCTTCGTCTTGGAAGTCGTGCCAGTGGCCTTGTCGGTCACCACCGCAGAGTCGGCCCTTGCAATGCGCACCTTCAAGCCCCCGCCGCGGGTCCCGACCCATCTCTTCTTTGCAGGTCCTAATGTCGTCTCGGTAGGCTCTGAGCCCGCTTCATAAGCCCGCTTTCCCCGCCATGCTCTCTTAGTTCCGCCAGTAGGCTTTCTCTTGTACTGACTGCCATGACTCTGAGGCATTCTAGTTCGTCGCTGACGTCAGAAGGGTTTGGCATATTAACAGTTCTCCCGAACGAGCCAGCAGACTGGAACTTTTAGGGAGATTTCTGTTCAAGGTAACCGAGCCATTAGTCCGTGAAAATTTTATCTAAATTCGTTGTTTCCGACTCAAATCATTCTTAGAATCACAATCAATCGTCGAATATTCGGGTCACCCAGAATGTGAACAGTTCCACGTGATAGCCACATGCCTCTCTGTTCAGAGGTCTTACACACGAGCAAACGCGGTAACCCACCTACATAGCGGTCGGTTGAGAAATTCTTACCACGGCGGCTTTCCTAGCTGTTGTGTCATCGGTGGAGGTATTTCATGACGGACGATTCTTTCTCGTGCCAGGTAGAATGCTGTCCCATAGAGTGCTGCCGGTATGGCGGCGAGGAAGCCTGTGAAGAGGGCTACTCCGGTGCCGAAGTATAATGTCCAGAACCCGCCGCTGCCAAATGGGATGACGAACAGGTTGACCAGGCCCAGGAATATCGATATTCCGTAGGCTATCCACAGTAGCGTGTGACCATTGCTTCGTTGAAGTGAGTACGTGAGGAGGACTTCTGCGAGCCCGAAGATTGCTCCGCCGATTAAGAATACGATGCCGAACAGAACCACGACAGAGGTTGAACCCCCACCCAGAGCCGATGAGATACCGTAGGCCAAGGCGTAGAAGAACCCGAATATCGTAACCGCGATCCCGACTACGAAGAAGATGAGGGCTAGTGTTGTGGTGCGGACGTGGTCTGCCCCGAAGGGTTCGCGTCCGACTAAGACGAGGATTCCGCCGACAAAGCCCACTATTCCACCAATGAAGCCGGCGAAAGGAATCCACGCGATCAAGACGCCGATGACGAGAAGGAGAAGTCCTGTAAGGCTGTTGTTTATCTTGTTTGTTCGGACGACCTCCCAGTAGTTTGCTGGATATTGGTACGGATAATACGGTTGAATGGGAGGCGGCGCATAACCCATCGGGGGGAGCGTGGGAGCCGGGACATTTACTAGTGATGTGCCGCAGGTACTGCAGAAACGTGCAGTCGGGGTGTTGCTTGCACCACACCTAGGACAGGTGACAACGGACATTGTCTACGAGACCAACCCCTTACTATACGGTTGTTGAAGAGTTAACTCTTGAGATGACTTAGGTCTGGCCGTGAATTGCGGGCAAAACGCGGTTTTCTTTCGCTGAATCCTCTCGGAGTAACCGAATCTTTATCTGTTCGGCACGGCTTTTGCATTCTAAAATCGAGGCGCATGTGAAAGAATGCCGAACTATTGCTTGGAGTGCGGGGGAAACTTGAGCTACGATCCCGCGATCAAGCAATACGCCTGTAAGAGTTGTGGCTTGACCTTTTCGTCGCAGGACCTTCTTCAGGGCCGCGAAAAGATGCTTCAGAGTCAGGAAACGGCTGACGAGGAGAAGAAACGCCGCCAGAAAGACTATCTCAAATGGTGGCTCAGCGACAAGAAGAAGCCCTAGACTTAACCAGCCGATTCTAAGCCAGAACTTTCTCTAGCAATATCCAACCTACGTGTCTCTTGAATCCGAGCTTGGTGTTAACGGCGAGCATCGCAGCGTTGGTCGAGTCGTTCCAGGTTTCGATGCTCTCGTATCCATTCTTCATTGCGAATTCTATCACCCTGATCTTTAGCGCTGTGGCAATGCCTCTGCCGCGATATTCTCTTCTGACCCCGGTGTCGTCTTGAGAAAGGGTTCGTGGCATTTTCTCGTTTCTTAGCAGGTTGCTCATGCCCACAGGTTCCGGACCGTCTTTCGCTATCACGTAGCCTTCGGGTAGTAGCCGTGGACTCTTGGAAAGTAGTGTTTTCCACTGATCGTAGGAGAGGGGCGTGAAGTCTGCTTGTCGGGGCATATCTGCGGCGATATGCTGGACTAGGTCATGCAGTTTCCTGAGCGAATTTTCGCCATGTTGAAGTTCTTCTGTGAGCGTTGTGAAGTTGATTCCTTGTTTGGCTACTCTCGAAAGGTCTGTACGAAACCTTTCGGGTTTGAAGGTGGAGAGGTCTAGACGGGACTCCCAGTCTCTCCTCCTTTCATCGAAGCCTCTTCTCTCAAAGAACTGTCTTTGAAGTTGTAGGTCCTCGCGGTTCATCGTCCAAGCGACTTCCGTGTTTAGAGCCGTTAGCTCGTCGAGTAGTTTATCGAAGATTGCCCCTCCAACGCCCATTCTCTGATACTGAGGGTCAACGTAGATACTCACCATGAACTTTCGTGGATGGTACATGTCGAGCACGTTGGCGATTTGGCCAAATCCTATGGTCGCGTCTGTGCGATCGTCGAAGCATACCAATCGTCTCACCAGATATTTTGACTTGTCAATGCTGTCGTCCCTTGCTTGTTGTTCAGCAGCGCTGACTCGATACTCTGGATAGTTAGCGTTGTAAATCTCTTCCAGCCTCTCGTAGTCTGCCGATCCGAAGTCTCTGAAGCTGAGAGATAGAGTCCTCTGACTGCTCATATGACGACCTCACCAAACCGGCCATGTTAAACTGAGCGCTTCCATCTGGGTCTTTCAGCCGTCTGTTTCTCGCTATCAAGCACAGATTTTATTCCCTAACCAATCATTCCTACTGCGATCAAACCTGGCTAGGTCAAAGTCCGAAAATATCGTAGAATCCGTCCTCGAAGGCTGGAGACGTGGCGCCCGCGGACCTCTCCCGCAAATGACTCCTCTCCAGCTTCTCAACGCACTCGTTCTCATAGAGCGCGAGGGACCGATGGGACGCAGAGCATTGGCTCATGCCCTCCAAATCAAAGATGGCGTGGCCCGTGGACTTTTGGAGAGGCTGGCTGAGAGCGATCTTGTTTCTGTCACCGAAGCCGGAGTCGAGCTGTCCAAGCGAGGAAAACAGAGCCTTCACAAGTTTCTACATCAGCTATCTGTCGAGAGGATTGTTCCTCTCGAGGAATCAGACCTCATTCCCGACAAGCCGACGATGAACGTACACGTCAGGGGCGCTTACAGACCAGGGATGACCGGAATAGCTCAGAGGGACCAAGCCATCAAAGCCGGCGCCGATGGTTCCATAACAGTCGCTGTCCTCGGTGGAAAGCTGGTCATTCCGCCAGACAACAAGAATCTCGCTACTCTGGCACCCAAGGAAAACGCTCGTCTTCGAAACGAATTCAACCCATCCGACAAAGACCTGATCATTATCGGATTTGGAAAGGATGAGTCAAGTGCCCTGGCTGGGGCTATGGCAGCAGTTCTCTCACTTAGACAACATTAGGACTGCTCCCGATGCAAAAGGGGAAAAATCCTAAACCACCTACCGCGGAGATCTTATCGATCGGCAACGAGCTCCTGATAGGACATACTCTAGACACAAACTCGCACTGGATTGCTAAACATCTAAACATGCTTGGATGGGTCCTGCAACGGGTCACGCAGCTTCGCGATTCGCCCGATTCTATTGTGTCAGGAATTCGGGAATCGATTCGTAGACGGCCGATGGTGCTCATCACTCTGGGCGGGCTGGGTCCAACTCATGACGACATGACACTCGCCGGAATATCCCGGGCGCTAGACAGACCTCTCCGATTGAACGAAGACGCTCTACGACTGGTTGAGGCGCATTATCGTAGACTTGAGATTCCGCCGAGGCTAACGAAGTACCGGGCTAAGATGGCTACACTTCCACGTGGCGCAGTGCCGATGGCTAATCCTATTGGCACAGCCCCTGGAGTAATGATCAGAGAGCCTGGAACCACCATATTTTCATTGCCGGGTGTTCCTTCCGAGATGAAGGCAATTTTTCGCGACTCTATCGTGCCTTTCCTAGAGTCTTTCTTATCGAGCCGACCGAACGAATTGCAGTTCAAGATCGCCGGAATAATCGAGTCAGCCCTTGCTCCAATCCTCGACAAGGCCAGAAAGTCGTATCCCGGATTGTACTTCAAATCGCATCCTAGAGGCAAGGAGACGGGAGTGAGACCATTGATCTTGCTGCACATCTATAGCACGGAACCGGGGTCCGCGAACAAAGTCACTGAGGCTGCGGAGTATGTAGTTCGGCGTGTTTCGGGTCTTCGGAAATGAGTTGTTGACTGTATGGTCTTAGCTCGAGACTAAATTACTCTGTCGCTACTTCGACGAGCTCGTCTGGGGATTGGGATGTCGACTGGGCGAGGTTCATGATTCCGCCGGTCAAGCTCTGAGCTCCCACTCCCTTCTTTGTTAGTATCTCTGCAGCCCGGAGAGATGTTCCGCCAGCCATGCAGACGAGGAGAGTTCTCGATCGTCCCTTCGGAAGGAGCTCGGATATTCCCTTCGGGATTTCGTCTTTCGTGATGAGTGCTTGGACATCTTGTACCTTGGCTATCTTGATTTTGTTCCTGTCAACGTTGAGGGAAGATGCAACTAGCTCGACTCCTGCTTCCTTCGGGACGAACATTGCATGAGTCCACAGCACTTCGTCATAGTTCGCCTGGTTCGCGCTTGCCTCTTCAACGGTTGTTTCTAGGCTTCCCTGGGCTTCTTCTGGAATTTCCAGCCCTGTCATGTACTTCTGTAGCCCGTCTGCGATGACTACTACGAATTTGTTGCCTGCGCCATAGTTGATCATCTGAAGGCACGAGTAAAGTGCAAGGGCGCCGCTTTCTCCTATTCCGTATCCTCTGCCTGCGAAGAACTTGAGCAGTTTTCTTGCGGCTTCGAAGTCTACCTCGTGCTGGCCGGCGTAGAGTTCCGGCTGGTAGAATCTCAAACCCACTGCTTTGTCTCTCGTTCTGATTCCTGCCACGTCTTGGTTGAAAAGTGGGAAGACGACATGGACTGATTTGCGGCTGTACATGCTTTGGACATATTTTGCAATCCCGGTTGATGTTCCACCGGTGCCGAAGGCTGCGATCAGCTGGAACTCGCTGAGCGAGTGTCCTTGGGTCTTGAGTTGTTGGTCGATCTCTGGGGCTGTGACGTTTTCGTGTGACTTGACGTTCAGTTCGTTATCGTATTGTTCTGGACAGAACCCGTGATAGATTTTGGCCAGGAGCTTTGCGAGGTTGATGATGTCCTGTTTCGCAAGCAGACTTTCAACTTCTCTCCGGGAGGTGTCGAGGACGCTCTCGTCCAGTCCGAGTCGGACTAGTTGTCCGCGTAAATTTGTCGCCGCAGCCTTTGCTACGATCAGATTCTGGTCAATTTTCAATCCGGGTGCTGGACAGATGTCCACGTCCAGGTTGACAGATTTTACACCTTCATTCTTCAGCTCGTCCAAGACTCCGCCTTGCAGTTTTCTTGAGACCAGCGCGATTACATCGAGCCCTAAGTCTTGTAGCATTCCAAGGGCTAAGCCGAAATTGCCAGAGGTCGCCTCGAAGACCCTCTGCCCGGTCCTAAGTTTCCCGGTCGCGATTGCGTTTCTGATGATTTCTACGGCCGGTCGGACCTTTACGGAACCTCCGAAGATTTGAGAGTCGAACTTTGCAAGGACAGTGGCTGTTCCTTTAGGTATTTTGAGACCGTATTCGATTCTAGCGCACTCGACAAGCGTATCGGTAATGTCTACTAATGGAGTGGGGTTGGCAATCTGATTTGCCTCGATATGAGGGGTCTTGCTTAGGATTTCTTTGTCGAATCTTCTGAGAAGGTCCGCGTCAAAGTTCGAGGATTGAACTGAATCCAGCACTACCCGTCTACTATGTTAGGGATACGGCTTTATATAACGTATGTCATACGCGTTGCCATGACCGGAACATACCGGGCGCCGGACGTCCCAAAAGAACGAGTAACTGGAGAGTTTGTCAGGGATGAACTCTTGAGATGCTTCGAGAGCGCTAACAAGGAATTCCTCACTGTTCTAAATCAACCAGTCGCAGACGAGGCGTTGAAAGGCCAGGTGAAGCAGTTCGTCGAGGGAGTTTTCCAGAATTGCGGAGTAAGCTACACTAATCCAACGAAGACTGGGATCCTCACCGCGATCAGCCAGTGCAAGACAAATGCTGAGAAGATGATGGGACCACAAGGCGCGGACATTATCCGACACCATTATGATGAGATGATGAAGCTGGTCAGCCGGCTCCCCGCCGACAAACCCCTAGCATCTCCTGATATGATCCGATTATAATCTAATTAACCACCATCTTTGTGAACTTTCCAAGGCTCCACCGATGGGAGAAAAACCGGGAATTATGGTCAATCCTATTCTCTTTCTTATCGTCGTCGGCCTAGGCGTACTGTTCGTTGCCGCCCTACTCTACCAAATCATCGGCTCCCGCTAGCAAATCTCACCCAGAAACCAGACTAACTGGCACAGAAACCATCATTCCTGACACATGCGGTTGGACGAGAATCGACGTCACTCGGAGCATGCAACCGAATAACGTTTCGGCCAAGCCCATAACGTCCGACCCGGACAGAAAAATCCGATATCGTCCAGGAATAAGCATGCTTACCCGACCCCGGGGGCGTACGAATTCTCTCACGGAAAGTCTCACAAACTCCGCGCAGACATCGGGGCATTCTGACTCAACAACTAATTAGTAATCCTCGCGCAGCTATCCACAGCCAACCTTGGAAGAGAATCGACAACAGCTACACATCCCGCGCTCAGTGCGGCTGGATCGGATAGTTGACGAGACCCCGTCCATCCGGTCGTTCTGGTTTAGCGACACCACCCTTCACCAGGCGAGCCCCGGACAGTTTGCAATGGTCTGGATCCCTGGCGTAGATGAGGTACCGATGAGCGTCCTCGCCATCCACGGAAAATCCGAGGCGGGCGTCGTCATCAAGAAAGGCGGGCCAGTCAGCACATCCCTTTGGGAGAAAAAACCCGGTGACCTATTCTGGATACGGGGACCCTACGGGCACCCGTACAGCGTCGGCCACCACCAGAAACTCCTCGTCGTCGGCGGAGGAACAGGCCTCGTCCCACTACTCTCTCTACTCGTCCACTTCCGGGGCCGCGACGTCACTCTGATAACGGGGGCCCGAACCGTCAACGAGCTCCTGTTCAAGGAATGGCTGATCAACGACAGCAAGGAACACCATTTCAAACTACTCTTCGCAACAGATGACGGAACCTACGGCGAAAAGAACCAAGTCCCAAAAGTAGTAGAGGAAGTTCTGCAGAAGGAACAGTTCGACGCCATCTACACATGCGGACCCGAGCCAATGATGAAAAAGATCTACGACCTAGCAATGACCGCCCACTGCCACGTCCAGGTAAGCCTCGAGAGAGTCTTCAAGTGTGGAGTAGGAATATGTGCCGCCTGCGTAATCGGACCATACCTCGTTTGTCACGACGGACCCGTATTCACGGAGAGAGAGCTCAGCGCGATGCCAGAGTTTGGACATACTAGACGCGACCTCTCCGGAAAAAAGATCCCACTGGGGGCTGGCCATTGATCGTCAACGCTGCGATTGCTCAACCCGAGCTGACATGACTTGGTTGAGAAGAAGCGAACTAGGACAATACGCCACATTGTACGCTTTCCGAATGCTTCTCCAGAAGACATCTATCGAGCATTTTTGTCAACAAGAGAGCACTCTCAATTCACCAGCTCCAACGCTCAATGTAGTGCTAAGGTCAGCCAGAGATTTACGGCCTGGGACGGGTACATTTCCGGCAAGAACATCGAACTTGTGAAAGACAAGGAGATCGTGCAAGAGTGGAAGACTACAGAATGGCCCGAAGGATACGAACCGTCAATTCTCAAACTCTCTTTGAAAAGTGATGGAAACGGGACCAGGCTCAACATGATTCAAACAAAGGTCCCAGGATCACAGTACGAAGAGTACAACAAAGGCTGGTACGAATCGTACTGGGACCCGATGAACGAATACTTCAGCAAGAAAGCCTCGAAGAAAGCCAAAGAACGTCCAAAGAAAACGAAGCGTTAATTAGCGCGAGCAGACTTTTCACCCCTAACCAAGGAGATAGAGACTCACGCCAACTCACGGCTCACTAACAAAGGCAGGCAAAGTCCGACAACAGACCCCGAAGATAGCTGCGGCCAACAAGACCAGCGTTCCGCCCCGCGAGCGGGTCCGCAGAAACGCTCAGAAACGTTTCGTGCTAGGAAGAAAGCCCGGCCAGAACTATATCCGAGTCTAGCCTCGTTCTTTTACTCATCTTTTGCGATTCCTGCCTAAGGAGGCTTTACGCTCCCTGCTTCAACAGGGTTTATAGTTGAGCAACCAATCGAACCCGATCAGAACGCGACTCCAAGGAAACTTCTCGCATTGTCCCTGATAATCGATGCTCTCCTCGGAGTGCAATCGATCTTCATTTTTCTATTCGCGGGCTACGAATACCTTACACTGATGCACTTTCCAAGCTTGCCTAACCTCGGCAATGCTTTGCCAAGGTCTCCGAACGTCTCGATTATTCTACCAGTGCGAAACCAGGTGAACACCGTTACCGAATGTGTTAGATCTCTAGTCCACGTAGAGTACCCTAACAAGGAGATAATCGTCGTTGACGGAGGTTCAACCGATGGAACCCGAGAGCTGCTTACGGACTTTGGTCAGCAGATCACGCTAATCGAAGAGGAACCGCTCCCGGCGGGCTGGGTAGGAAAGAACTGGGCCTGCCACCTAGGATACAAGAAATCGAAAGGCCAGCTCCTGCTCTTCACCGATGGTGACTCGATCCATTCCACCGACAGCCTAACCAGATCCGTAAACTATCTACAAGCCGAGAAGGCAGACTTAGTGACACTCGCACCGGGCACGATACTGCGCACCTTCTGGGAGAAGGTCCTACAGCCACCTATCTTTCTGCTCATCATGATCCTCGTCGGAGGAAAGCTGGTCAATGACGATAGACGTGGAAACGCGATCGGAAACGGCCAATACATGCTGTTCCGAAGGGAAGCGTACGAAAAAATCGGAGGACATTCCGCGGTCCGTTACAAGATAGTAGAAGACTACAATATCGCTAGACTCTTGAAGAAGGCAGGTCTCAGGCTGAGATTTGTGACAGGCGAGGATGTGCTGGGGGTGAGGATGTATACGAGTCTGGCGGAGATCTGGAGAGGCTGGAGGAAGAACTTCTACACAGTCTCAGAGAAACACATGTTATCGAAGGCCATAGTCAGAATCGTACTCATGCTCACGTTTCTAGTACTACCGTTCGCCATCCTAGGCTACGGGCTCTTTCTCATCCCGACGAGTCCGCTCAATCCGTATCTCATTGCTGGCGCTTTCATGGCCTTTCTCCTCTGGCTTGGAATAGTCATTCTCGATAGATCCATCAGAATCTCTCCAGGCTACGCACTATTGTTTCCACTCGCAATACTTGTCTACGTCTCCATTGGCATAGACTCAACGGTCCGTGGGTCGCTCGGGTTCGGATTCGCGTGGAAGGGCCGGGTCTACGGCAAGCCGATCGAAAGACAGTTAGAGCCATACGCACCCCCGCTATAAGCGGTCTAAGGTCAGCGCAACATGAGCCAGGTTACTGAGCAAGTCTCCAGCGAAATCCTCGAACGGCTCATAGCCCTCGAAAACCCGTCAAAAGACGATGTTAACAGATTAAAGATAGAAGTCTGCAAGAAGTACAAGTCCCCGACCGTCCCGGCAAATTCTCAACTTCTCAAGCTCGTAACCGAATCCCTCCGGGAAAAGTTTGGACCGCTACTCGTCGACAAGCAGGTCCGAAGCCTCAGCGGCGTTACAACAGTAGCAGTGATGCCAAAACCTTACGGTTGCCCGCATGGAAAGTGTACCTACTGTCCGGGCGGACCCGACGTAGGTGTGCCACGAGCCTACACCGGAAAAGAACCCGCAGTTATGCGTGCACTCGAATCAAACTATGATCCTACACTCCAAGTCAAGGGCCGGATGTCGCAACTACGGGGAATGGGCCATCCGGTCGACAAGGTCGAACTGATTCTTGTAGGCGGCACGTTTCCGTTCATGCCTCAATCATATCAGGAAGATTTCGTAAAGAACTGCCTTGACACACTCAATGGCGAAGTGACGTCTTCGCTGGAAGAGGCAAAAAGCCGATGTGAAGTTGCCGCAATAAGGAATGTTGGAATTACTGTCGAGACCCGCCCCGACTGGTCCCGCCGGACCCATGTTGATCACATGCTGTCGATGGGAGTCACTCGGGTCGAGATTGGTGTGCAAACACTCTACGATGATGTCTATGATAGAATCCACCGGGACCATACGGTCGCCGATGTTGTTGAGGCAACCCGGACCCTGAAGGATTCCGGTCTAAAAGTCGGGTATCACATGATGCTAGGATTGCCTGGCTGCGATGCTGACCGTGATCTGGAGGCGTTTCGAAGGACTTTCGAGGACCCCGAGTTCAGACCGGACATGTTGAAGATCTATCCCTGCCTAGTAACGCCCGGGACTGTTCTCTACGAGGACTGGAGAAAAGGCGAGTACCAGCCTTACTCAACCGAGCAGGCCGCCAGTCTAATTGTCGAGATCAAGCGTTTCATCCCTCCTTGGGTGAGAGTCATGAGAATACAGCGAGAGATTCCTGCGGATGGAATCGCGGACGGGGTAAAGAACGGAAACCTCCGTCAGATGGTTCAACAAGAGCTCCGACTTCGAGGGATAGAATGTCACTGTATCAGATGTAGAGAGGTCGGACAACAACTAATGAAGGACAAAGTTGTTCCGGCCGTTGAGGATATCAAGCTTCAACAGATAACTTATGACGCGTCGGGAGGAAAAGAGATCTTCATCTCATTTGAAGACTCCACCCAGTCTGTACTTGTTGGGTACCTTCGACTTCGAATTCCCGGAAGCGGGGCTCATCGGCCAGAGATAGGATCGAACAATTCGGCGGTCATCAGGGAACTGCACGTATTCGGCCCCACTGTGCCCGTTGGTGCAAGACGGGACTCTGCTTTCCAGCACAAGGGTTTCGGAGCCCGCCTGATCGCTGAGGCAGAGAGGACAGCTGTGGAGGAATACAGTAGGACCAAAATGGTCGTGATAAGCGCCCTCGGAACAAAGAACTACTATTCACGATTCGGCTACAAGCATGACGGACCCTACATGTCCAAACAGCTCAACTCGAGAACATCCTTACCAACCCCGTCCTAATCTGAACGGCTAATGTCTGCCTCTACGCTCGAAGGATATCACGGAGAAATTCTGCGTCGGCTGAAAATCGCCAACGCCAAGATTGGGGACATAATCAAAATCACAACAATCTCGGGAGAGGTCTTCGAGGGAGCCCTATTCCCACGATCCGAATACGGTAACCCCGACCACGTTGTCCTCAAACTGAGGAACGGCTACAATATTGGCATACATTACGAGAAGACAGAGATCATCCAGGTTGTTGGAGAGGGCCAGAAGCCCCACTTCACAAAGCCGCCGCCACCGCCAAAGAACGCAGGGCTCCCTAGAGTCGCCATCATCAGCACTGGTGGTACAATAGCGAGCCGTGTAGACTACCGCACTGGAGCCGTGCAGCCCGCTCTTACTGCCGAAGACTTGGCCAGCGTTGTTCCTGAACTCTCCTCGATCGCCGTAGTCGAAGCAGACATACTGTTCAGCGAACTAAGCGAGAATGTTACACCTTCACAATGGAAGACTCTTGCTGAAGAGATTGCTAAGAAAATCAGAACAGGAATCGCGGGTGTTGTGGTGAGTCAAGGGACGGACACTATGCACTATACGTCGGCAGCGTTGAGTTTCGCATTGCAACATCTTCCTGTACCTGTCCTTCTGGTTGGTGCTCAGAGGTCGTCGGATCGTCCCAGTTCCGACGCGGCTTCCAATCTAACTGGAGCCATCGCACTCGCCGCAAAAGCGGATCTTGGAGCCGTTGGCGTTACAATGCACCAGAATCTATCCGACCGCTACATTGTAGCTCACAGAGGAGCACGAGTGCGAAAATGTCACACGAGCCGTCGAGACGCGTTCAAATCCATCAATTCAGAACCCCTCGCGAAATATGATCTTCAGACAGGCCAAATCGCCTATTCTGAGGATCATCCAAAGAGAACCATGGGTCATGATCTCGTTGTCAAACCGGAATTCGATCAGCACGCTGCCCTCCTGAAATTCTATCCGGGCTTCAACCCTGAAATCATAGATGCTGCAGTTAAAGCAGGTGCGCGGGGTATTGTCCTAGAGGGAACCGGGCTAGGTCACGTCTCCAAATACTGCTACAACGCCCTCCGGAATGCTATCAAGAGTGACGTTCCGGTTTTCATGACATCCCAGACCATCTGGGGAAGAGTAGACATGAACGTCTACGTTACCGGAAGAGACCTCCTCAACATAGGCGTCGTCCCATTGGAAGACATGATTTCCGAAACCGCTCTCGTGAAACTCATGTGGATCCTGGGCCACACAAGGTCGATCGACAAGATCCGGGAAGCGATGCTTAACCCGGTCGCTGGTGAGATTACTCCGAGGACTTCGATAATGGAGGAGGCATAGTCGGCCCCGGATTACTCAAGCGTCGGACTCAAAGTTGGTCTGGAGGTCCATCGACAGCTAGACACGACTCGAAAGCTCTTCTGCGAGTGTCCAACAGTCCTCTCTACAAAGCCTGCGACTCTCACTATCGATCGGAGGCTTAGGCCGACCCAGAGCGAGCTAGGCCAGGTCGATCCAGCCGCCCTCTTCGAGTTCCACAAGGGACGATCTATCAAATACGAGGCCGATCCCGAAACAACATGTCTCGTCGAACTTGACGAGGAGCCACCGCATCTACTCAATCTCGAAGCTGTAGACATTGCCCTGACTGTCAGCCTCCTATTGCATGCTCATCCAATGGACGAAGTCCACGTGATGCGGAAAGTCGTCATCGATGGCTCCAACACAACAGGATTCCAGCGAACCGCGATAATATCACTTGATGGAAAACTGATGGTAGATGGAATGGAGATTCCTATTCAGCAAGTCTCGCTTGAAGAGGATGCTGGACGGAAGACGGGTGAAGCCAAGAGCATCGTTACATTTCGACTGGATCGGCTCGGGGTCCCGCTGATCGAAATCGCGACCGGCCCTGTGATCACCACCCCTGAAGAAGCGGGACGAGTAGCTCTCGCGATAGGCCAAGTACTCCGAGCCACGAAACATGTGAAACGGGGTCTTGGAAGCATTAGACAGGATCTCAACGTCTCGATAAGGAACGGCGCCCTCGTCGAGATCAAGGGGGTCCAGGAACTAGAACTGGTCTCCAAGGCCGTCGAATTTGAGGTTGAACGCCAAACTGCCTTGTTGCAGATCAGAGAAGAACTCAGAACTCGAGGCGTCAAAGCGTCAGATCTCCGAGAAGACTTCATGGACCTTACCGATACGCTTGTAGCGTCCCAATCCAAGCTAATTCAGTCAGCCTTGAAACAACGAGGCGTCGTTGAAGGCGTGAAACTAGCGGGCTTCTCTGGTCTGCTCAAACGTGAGCTGATGCCGAATATCAGACTGGGGACAGAGATGGCGAAGAGAGCGGCTTTCTGGGGACGTGTAGGCGGCGTGTTCCACTCCGATGAACTTCCAAACTATGGAATCACCCAGTCTGAAGTGGAGACTATTGCTACGAAACTGGCATGTCACACCGCCGACGCTTTTGTTCTTATCGCAGATACGAGAGAGAACGCGTTAGACGGACTGAAAGCTGTACTGGAAAGAGCGAGAGAAGCTACAATCGGAGTCCCCGAGGAGACTCGCACTGCGAACCCTGACGGGACGACCCACTACATGAGACCTAGACCTGGCGCGGCTAGGATGTATCCCGAGACCGATGTTCCACCTGTTCGAATCAGTCCCGACAGAGTTCAACACGTCAAGGACAATTTGCCCAAGATGCCCGAGGAGGTCGCGAGGGAGATCGAGTCAAAATATCATCTGAGTCCAAAACTTGCGGTCCAGCTCGTCAACTCAGAACACCTCGACACGTTCGGAGAAATAGCAGCAAGAGCAAAGGAGGTAGCGCCTAGCGTCATCGCAACCGTACTAACCGAGTCTCTGCGAAGCCTATCGAGAGAGAAGGTGCCCATCGAAAATCTTGATGGGACACAGCTGAAAGAAGTCTTCCTCCTAGTAGAGGGGGGCAAGACGGCCAAAGAGTCTGTGCTGGAAATAATCAAGTGGCTAGCCGTGCACCCAACGGCTAGTGCTGAGGCCGCTATTGAACAATTGAATCTAGGAATGATGCCCAAAGCCGAATTGACCGCGATAATATCTAAGGTGCTGGATTCGAACAAGTCCTTCGTGGAGCAGAATGGGACCAAGGCTCTTGGAAAAATGATGAACCTGATCATGGCAGAAGTTCGCGGGAGAGCCGACCCGAAGATAGTAACTGATCTGCTCCGAACAAAGCTTGAACGTAATAGAGGATGACAGTCTCGACCAGGGAAAGCTCCGACAAGATCGTCCCTCTAGAACTCGATGATCTTGACCGACGAATATTGCAAGCATACTTGATCGACGGAAGGCTCTCCTATCGAGAGCTTGGCCACAAACTCGGCGTTTCAACCACAACAGTTCAATCGCGAACCAACAAGCTGGAAAAGGCGGGAGTAATACGTGGATACGCCGCGATCTATGATCACGAAAAAATCGGGTTCCAGCTAACCGTTCTCACCGAGGTGTCCGTTGCCAAGGGCAAACTGTTAGAGTTGGAAAGAGAGGTGGCGAAAATGCCGCAGGTCATGGCCGTCTACGACGTTACCGGTCTCACGGATGCGATCGTTATCGCCAAGTTCAAGAGCCGGGAGGACCTTAGCAAGTTCACAAAAGTGTTGCTGGCCATGCCGTTCGTAGAACGTACCAACACTCACATTGTCCTAACCACGGTCAAGGAAGACTTCAGACTATTGTGAAGGTCTCATCCGGAACCGTTGGTCGCTTGTCGCGGGAAAAAATTTGTTTTCAGTCAATCCACGCTTGTTTCCTATCGTCCGTAGGGCCCTTACACGCTTACAAAACGGGCTATGGTAGGGAGTTATCGGCCCGCCCACCAGTCGATCAATCGGGGCTTATTCTGGGTGAGTTATAGAAAGAATTCTCTCCAAAAACCTACTTTGTGTCGCGGGCAAACGAGCCCAGAGATTTTCGAGAGAGGTCTCGCCAGTTGAAACCATATTGGGGTTATTCTCCAAGTCAGGGCGCAGTAGCGTCTTGTAAAGCGTTTTGAAGATCGAACAGGTCAGCGTCCCGGTGAACGTGCAGAATCCGCCTAGGTCAAAACCTGTGCCCTGATTTGGGATCAGGGATGATTCTGCTGCCATATCGTTGCAAGCTCGCAAACCGATCGTTCCGCGATTTATCAGGTTTGACCGATGATCATGGACTCGGAGTTAGGATGTCTAGGGAACGATTGGAATTGCGAGTTCTAGGAAACTGGTTACTGAATGTACTTCTTTGCGACAAGAAGTTCTGCGTTGAGTATAGAGCAGCCGGCTCCCCCGCGAACAAGATTGTGTCCTAGAGCGATGTACTTGATGCCTTTTAGGCCGGGGTCCGCTCTGATTCTTCCGACACTCACAGTCATGCCTCTCCCCTCGTCAACATCCAGCCTAGTCTGAGGCCTGTCCTCTTCCTTTCTCACTATTATCGGATGTGCTGGAGCTGTTGGCAGTTTCAGTTTCTGAGGGGTTGACTGGAACTCGGCCATTTTCTCGGCTGCGCTCTCTGGCGTCATTGCTGAGCGTGTCTTTGCGAAGACTGCTTCGATATGTCCATTGATGGTGGGTACCCGATGACAGCTGGCAGATACGGTGATCGCAGCTGGTTTCATCGGTGTTCCGAGAATCTTGTTAGTCTCACTCTCCACTTTAGCCTCCTCGTTTCGTATGAAGGGAATCACATTCTCGAGAATGTCAAACGAAGCAACGCCAGGATAGCCGGCCCCAGAGATTGCTTGCATTGACGAAACGATCACCGTCTCAAGACCAAATTCCTGCTCAAGAGGCTTCAATGACAGTGTCAAGATCGCAGTTGTGCAGTTGGGATTGGCAACGATGAAACCGTCCCTCTTCGTTCGCCGCTTCTGTTCCTCCACGAGACTTGCGTGCTCAGCGTTTACCTCGGGATTGAGCAGTGGAACGTAATCGTCCATTCTATGAGAGGACGCATTAGAGAAGACCGGAAATCCGGCCTTGGCAAAGTCCTCCTCTACCAGCGACGCGACTTCGGCCGGAAGTGCGGAGAAAACAATGTCGGGATCACCTACCTTCCGGGGGTTGGCTTCTACTACTCGCAGGCCCCTCGCAGCGTCCCCGAGTTCCTTCGCGCCGTTCCCACCCGTCGCCTCTCCGTAGGACTTTCCAACACTCTTGTCGCTTGCGGCAACGGCTAACAATTCAAACCAGGGATGGGAAGAGAGGAGTTGGACGAACCGCTGTCCCATCATGCCAGTTGCTCCAAGAACCACCGCCTTCTTTTTCGTCGTCATCACTGACTCACCAGACTTTGAGACACAGTTCCTTAGCTTCCCTATCCCAAAGCTGCCTCATAAGTCCGTATCGTCCCAGAGACTCTTTCGTACGAGTTTATACCCTAGGACCATCCCAACTACGATCGGCTGCAATGCCACAGAAAACAGAACCTTCACCTGCTACTTTGGCGGATGTACTGGAGAAGATATCTAACAAGGACCGCGCCTTCAACTTCGACATAACCATGGAACTTACAACTCCTTCGTTGCGTGTTGGGACTTTGAGAGTCCGGGGCAAAGTAGAATCCGTTGGCTCTAAGAAAAGATAGCGCCAAGGATTGATACAAACAGTGGCTATCGTCCTCGCCTCGTGACGGGAAATGGAGTACAAACAGCACTCGACGACAACACGGTACATCGCGTTAGTAGCAGCGCTGACTGCAATCTACTCGTCGTACGGATACGTTTCCGGGATAGCCCTTCAGCCTCTCACCAGGTCGCTCGGCCTCTTCTTCCTCCTCCCCACTTTCTTCGCAATATTGGTCTCCCTCACAGGCAAGAGATGGAGTTCGACTCTTCTCGGAACAATAATCGGCTTGCTCTTCCTTTATCCCACAGCGGATGTACCCTTCTTCCCATACATCGCAATCTCCCTGATCGCAAACGGTCTGGTCTTCGATCTATGTCTCATAAAATCAAAGACCAGTTCCTATGAACTGTCGAGAAGGCAACTCGTTACAGCAAGCGCGTTGGGAAACCTAGTTATGGCAGTCGCTTGGCTGTTCGCCTTCCAAATATTCAGTCTAGGAGTCATTCAATCCGCATCCCTTGGACCTAGCGCGCTAACTGGTGGGTTTCTGTGGGCTTTCGCCTTGATAATTGACACCTCGGTCGGAGTTGCTGGAGGGTTCCTCGGCTACGTAATAGTTGAACGAGTCAGAGGAGTGCAGACAAGACGGGCTCTCGTCGCAAGGACGTCGATGCAGATTAGAGCCTAGGAATAGAAACCGCTCCGAAAGCTTCTCCCCAGGCTCAAGAAACCAGCCCGTCAGGCAGGGTTACGATCTGCCCAAATCAGAAGGTCCCAGGGGCTAAGTGAAGAGTGTCTTCGACTCAATGAAGAAGGAAGACCGGCCAGTCTCAAACTCCCCCAAGAAAGCGTCCCACACTGCTCGCACAGTTTTCGCCATAACGCTGTTCTTGTTAGCAGGCGGAGTTCTTGGTAGCTTGCTTCGCAACCTCAACTTCGCCGCCTACGCCATAGACATGATTCAGTGGTTAAGATCCAACCTGTCCATATTTCGCGTTACCCTAATAGTAGGTTTCGGAGGCAGTCTCTTTTCAATTCCGTTTCTCCGGCGTCGAGGTCGAGATCAAGAGGTTCCAGCACACCCGGTGGAGATTTCGAACCCCAGTCCAGGTAAAGGAGTCCACCCCTTGCTTATGATCCAAAGGCCGTCTAGGGACACGAAATTCGTGATAAGGAAGACTAGGAAAAAGGGAAGGATTTCGAGGAACCGTGGAGGAGAGAGGCTTCCGGCTCCCGGAACGGAATGATGGACAACTCCAGAAAATATGTGGCCTGTAGGTGAAGACGTTTGTTTTCGATAGAGTCGATGAGTACCAAATCAAGACTGGAATGGGCTGACTCTCCAGAAATCTCCCTGTTTCACAATTGTCATGCATTGCAGATCTGTCGACTCTTTGGCAGCCGTTCGTGTAGGAACTCTTAATGCTCACCTGAGCGACTGAGTATTATCGATTCAAGCTAAGGCATTTTTCATGTGTGGAATCTTTGGTTGTGTTCTCCATGATGGCTCGCAAGCAGCGCCGCTGATTCATAGTGCCCTCAAGCGACTCGAGTACCGGGGATACGACTCGGTTGGAGAAGTGACCATCGACAAGGACAAATTAACTGTAAAGAAGGATAGTGGGCGACTGGAAGAGGTTCATTCAAAGTACAACCTCGACGACCTGCCCGGACCAGTAGGTGTAGGACACACAAGATGGGCCACTCATGGTAGACCAGTGTATGAGAATTCTCATCCATTGGTCGACTGCGAGTCAAAGATCGCCGTAGTGCACAACGGTATCATAGAGAATTACTTGGAGATCAAACGAGAACTCGAATCTAAGGGCCACCGGTTCCAGTCAAGAACCGATACCGAGGTAGTCCCGCATCTCGTAGAGGACTACGTATCTCAGGGAATGTCGCTTGAAGACTCTTTCCGGAAGACCGTAAACCGGCTGGAAGGAGCATACGCAATAGTCCTAACCAGCACGGAACAGCCGAAGACCATACTGTGCGCCCGACAAGAGAGCCCTCTGGTCCTAGGAATCGGAGAAGGCGAATACTACTGCGGATCCGACTTCGCCGCCTTCCTCCCTCTAACCAGAAAGGCGGTCCTTCTCGACGAGGGCGAGATGGCCGTCCTCAATCCGAACGGGGTCAGAATTCTCAAGCTGAAGAACGCTGCTCCGGTCAAACGGGAACCGATCACAATTACCTGGGATCCCGAGTCCGCCAAGAAACAAGGTTTCCGGCACTTCATGCTCAAAGAGATACACGAGCAAGCACAGTCCCTACGAGACGCGCTGAGGACCGAGCAGGTCTACTATGACCAGTTTGCCAAGAAGATTATTGACGCAGACAAGCTGTTCATCGTCGCCTGCGGAACCTCCTATCATGCCGGTCTAGTCGGCAGCCTTGCCCTAGCGAAGCTCGCAGGGGTCAACGCGAGGGTCGTCATAGGTAGCGAATTCTCCGAAGAAGCCCTCGACCTCGTCACACCGAAGAGCGTGATACTCGCGATAAGCCAGTCCGGCGAAACGATGGACACGCTAAACGCCGTGCGCGAGGCCAAGGCCAAAGGCGCAACTATCCTGAGCGTCCTAAACGTGTTGGGCTCGACATTGATGCGGCTCTCGACTGTCTACATCGACCAGAACGCAGGCCCAGAAATCGGGGTTGCCTCCACCAAGGCGTTCACCAGCCAAATCGCAGTCCTGTTACGGCTCGCAGCAACTGTCGGAAGGAAGAAGGGTGAAGTGTCCGCGAAAGAGATCACTCAACTCGAAGCCGAGCTCCACCGGGTCCCCGCTCTCATACAGAATCTTCTCAACACGAAAGTCGACCAGATTCAGAAGATCGCGGAAGAATGCGATACCGCCTCGAGCATTTGCTTCCTTGGCCGTGGCATCAATGTCCCAACGGCATTAGAGGGACGACTCAAGCTTCTCGAACTGAGCTACGTGCCCGCCATTGCCTATCCTGCTGGAGAGAGCAAGCATGGCTTCATCGCCCTCATCGAGGAAGGCTTTCCAGTAATTTTCGTGGCTCCCAACGACGAGACCCACAAGCGCATCATCGGCAACATTATGGAAATGAAGGCTCGTGGGGCTCGGATCATATCGATTATCGAGGAAGGGGATGAGGAGATTCGGAACTTGTCCGACCGCGTAATTGAGATCGCTGAGTCTCTGCCTTCTCTGGTGACGCCGTTAGTGTACGTTGTGCCTATGCAGCTACTAGCCTACTATCTGTCAGTCATCAAGGGACATGATCCTGATTATCCTCGAAATCTTGCGAAGAGCGTCACCGTGGAATAGACTAGTCCTTGGCCGAGACCATTTCTGACGACAAGAAGGTCCTAGAGGATAGACTTGGAAACGCTCTGGACGAGGCCTGGTCCAAAGCAAGCCTAGCCCTTGAAGGGCTAGAGGGACAGTCTAATGGATTCGAAATCAAGGTCCGTCTCGCAGCTGAGGCCGTGGAATACAGTAGCGCCCTGTTCAGCCTCGCATATGGGTTGGAAGACTTCGACCCAGAAGTCAATATCGCGAAGAAGAACATAGACTCAAAGGCTCTGGTAAAACAGTCGGTAGAAGAGTTGAGAAAAGCCATAGAGTTGCGCAAGAGTTCTACGACCGAGGCTTACTCAATGCTTCGAGCCGCAGCGGACCATCTCAAGGTTGCGTATCTTGATCACGTCAAGAAAAGCGCCAAGAAGTAAAGCCAGTCTTTAACTAGCGCCTGGTCTGGCGCGATACGCTCTCGCAGGCGTCGGTGTGTTTCGCTCAATCACGTGCCTCGCAGGCGGAGTAGGTGCCGCCCGCTTCATAGATGGACTTTCACGGGTCTTCCCGTCAGACAAGATAACAGTAATCGTCAACACTGGAGACGACCTACAATACTTGGGATGCCACGTCAGCCCAGACATCGACATAGTCACATACACATTGGCAGGCATAGCTGACCGCGAGAAAGGGTGGGGAATCGAGAATGACACCCACAATTGCCTTGATCAGCTGGCGAAGTATTCTGCTGAAACATGGTTTCGAATCGGGGACAAGGACTTTGCAACTCACCTCTTACGAACAGCATTTTTACAGCAGGGCTTCAACCTGTCAGAAGTGACCGAGAAGATCAGAACCTCGCTGGCCGTTAAGGTCTCCATCTTGCCAATGACCGACAATGTTGTGTCGACGAAGATCAAGACTCCTCAGGGAGTCTTGGAGTTCCAAGAGTACTTTGTTAAGAGAGGATTCCAGGACCGGGTCGAGGATGTCACCTATGAGGGGGCTAGCCTAGCTACTCCTGCTCCAGGGGTTGCCTTGGCCATTGAAAAAGCCGATCTCATCATTCTGTGTCCGAGTAATCCTATCCTCAGTATCGGTCCAATACTCGCGATACCAGGAGTCCGCGAAAGCATGTCAAAGACTCAAGCGAAAATAGTTGGGATAAGCCCCATCGTGGCAGGGAAGGCCGTTAAAGGCCCGCTTGACAAGATGATGGCGAACCTCGGATTGGAAGTTTCACCCTTCGGAGTCGCCCAGCTCTACAAGGGCTTGATGAAAGGATACGTAATAGATCAACTCGACAAGTTAATCGCTCCCAAAATCACGAGTCTCGGGTTGAAGATCTTGACGACTAACACGGTGATGGATTCTATGGAAGCAAAGATTCAGTTGGCACGAAATACGATCAGTTTCGCGGAGACTCTATCTTGAACCCGCATTGGGCGGTCATACCGGTGAAGGGACTTACTGAAAGTAAGAGGAGACTCTCACCCTATCTCGGAGAGAAGAAGAGGTTACTCGTAGAAGCGCTTTTGCATGATGTTCTGTCCTCAGTACTCCTATCAGAGGTCTACGATAGGGTTCTGGTGATTTCACCGGATGAAAATGTTGGTGCGGTTGCAAAGGGAAGGAAGGTCGTCTTTCTTCGACAAGCGGGATTCGGCCTTAATCGTGCTATGGAACAAGCTAACCGACTCGCTATCCGAGATGGCGTGACTTCTCTAACCGCGATTCTTGCGGATATCCCACTGGCTGAGCCTCATGATCTTGTGGAAATCTCCAGCATGGGAGATGGGCGTCGCGGAGTTGTGATGGTTCCTTCATTGAAAGGGGGAACGAACGTAATGTCCACTCGCCCTCCTGGTTTGATTAGGCCTAGCTACGGTCGTTGGAGCTACTCAAAACATCTCCGACAGGCGCAACTGAATAGATTGATAGCCTATTCGATCTCGAATCCTCGGATTTCATTCGATATCGACACTGTCAACGATCTAATCGAGCTGCAGCATAGAGACTCTAACCTGAGAACCTCGTCCGCGAGGGTCCTATCAGACATAGATCTTGTCCTCTCGCCTGTGCATCTTTCGTGCTGAACAATTACCTAGTATTGGGTAGAAACTCTTTTATGAGTAGGAGCGACGAAGCTCGCCAACCTTGCAACGGTCAACTCCAACGACGTCATTGACGCTTGTTGCATCGATGGGGGCAGTAGGAAACGTTCTGGGAGTCCTCGCCATCCTAGTCGGAAGAATACCTACCCCTGGAGTTGCCCAGCTTGCGCTGGACTTCTCGAGCCTGGCAGTCGTAATAGTGGCTATCTTTGCTGGGTGGAGGCTCGGCGCGTTGACAGGTCTGATCGCGGGGATCGGCCCAATGATTTTGTTCGGCTACGTCTACGGGAGCACTGGGCTAGTAACTGTTCTCCTCCCAATCGGAAAGGCGTTGACTGGATTGTTTGTTGGAATAGCGGCAGGAATAATCGGGTCGAACAGAAAGCTCCGATCCACATGGGTGTTCGCGGCTATCTGGGTTGGTTACATCCCGGAATCGATTCTTACGTGGTTTTATTTCGTTAACTTGGTCCCTTTGTTTGTTCCCGGGGCGAGTTTCTGGGCTCCGGCCCTTGCAATACCCGTTGAGGTGAAAGCTTGGATCGAAATGACAATAATCGCATTCTTGACTGTCGCGCTTATTCGCAACGCTGCGTTTCGGTCTTTCCTAGGACGGCTTGTACCGGGTCAGAGTTTCTAACTCGTCACGAGCCTGTCTTCCCTAGTAGGGACAGCTGCTTTTACCCGATCATTTCATTCTCTGACCGACCAGGGCTGCTTTGAGGCTAGGTGCCTTTCCTGATCGTCTGAGGTCTACGATGTCCTGCTCATTCGGTCCGGTCCCGATAATGCTAACTGGAACCCCTGTCTCCCGTTCGATCTTCGACACGAAGTCTTGAGCTTCACCCGGCAGTTTTGAATATTCGTGTGCGCTTTTCGCGGACGAGAATAGAACGTCGAGTTTCGTCAATGCGATCTGAGTTGCGCCGTTGAGTTGGACTGCACGCTTTGCGAGGTTGAAGTCGAAGGGGGCTGCTCTTCTCTCGCGTCCCGTAACTGTTCCGTGTTCCATCCAGCCACGTCGCAGGACCTCATCTCTGCTGAGCTGATTCTCAAGCGGGCCTTCACCTACTCTGGTAACGTATGACTTGAAGATCACCATGACATTGTCGACGTTAGTGGGACCTATTCCTACATCGGCACAAGCCTGGGATGCGGTCACGTCCTTCGACGTGACATATGGATATGTTCCATGGTACAGGCTGAGAAACGTTCCCTGGGTCCCCTCCACCATAACGTTGCCTCCGCCGGAAATTGTCCTGTGGATTTCATCGACGGTGTCTTGGATGTAGGGTCGTAGTTCAGGCTCCTGTTGGGCAAGTCTTACCATTCGGAGAGCCCGTTCTGCGTTGCATGCTCCTACTCCGCTCTTTGTAGAACCGATCTTTTTTGAGAGATGTTCCGAATCACATTCTTGGGTCTTGTGCCGCTCTTCCAGCATCGCGCATTGAGGATCTACGCCGAGCCGGTGTTCAGCATTTGTTTCTTTGATCTCGTCCATCAGAATCTTGGTTTCAACTGGCACGCCCGGCCCGATTAGAAGGCGGGTTGATGAGTTGACGAAGCCGCTTGGGATTAGTCGGAGATGGTACTCTTTTCCATTGTGGAAGACTGTGTGGCCCGCGTTGGGTCCGTTTCCTCCTCTGACGCATATGTCGGGTTTGTCCTTCAGGGCTAGGTAGGCAGCTATCTTGCCTCTAGGGGACGCCTGATGTCGTCTTTCCCTTCATCCCCGAAGAAACCCCCGACGATTACTGTGACGGGCAAATCGGTTTCCGAGTCGGATAGGAATATGATCGAATAAGACTTTGGAAAGAACTCTTTTCGGTAAGATACGAATCGTAAATAATATACTTCATGGGAACTAAAGCGTCTCGTTCTAATGCTCTAGCAATGAAGATAGTCTATGCTGGTTTTACCGTTATGACACCGGCAAGCCAAGGATGCCATGCACAGTCATACTTGTAGACACCTGGAACGGCGAGTGTCTGTGTAAAAGTTTGTCCCTGGCCGATGAAGCCAGAATCGAAAAGCTGGGTGCCCTGAGGCACTGTAAGTGCAATCACAGTATGCTCCCATGTGTCGTCATTTATCCACTCTATCGTGTTGTTAACCCCAATCACGACTGTGAAGTTGAATGGGTAGCGGAACCCGGGGGAGGATAGTCCCAGAATGTCCGACCAGCCTTGTGGAGGAACGTTGGAATTCTTATGAATGTGAATGATAGTCATGTGAACTGAACCCGTTCGTTGAACAGGATGAGAGGAAAACAGGCTCGGCAGAACATAAGCATACGTTCCGGCGACACCCGCTATGACGGCTATGAGAATGATTGCCAAGTAGGCGTAGCGTGGATGGGACATTCGGGTGTATTACTTTGTAGGGTGGATGATTCAAGCTTTTCTTTTCAGTGCGTAATTGAGTGAGAGAGTTAGAGGTTGAACTGTGCTTCGTCTGGAATATTTATCGACTGTTAGCCAGTGACGATTACTCTTCCGGTCATCCATGGGTGGTAAGAGCAGACGTAGTTGTAGGTGCCATCTACGGTGAAGGTCTGAGTGAATGAAGCCCCGGGAATCATGTTTCCCGAATTGAAGCTCGAAGCCCCCGACGGGATAATCGTAGACGTGACGGTGTGTGGTAGCGTGTCGTTATTGTTCCAGGTGACCTTGCCACCCTTCGCAATCGTCACGTTGGCCGGATTGAAGTTCAATCCTTGTGCGCCGCCGACTCCATTCGGCATCGACACAACGGCCGTTTGCGGGGCGGCGGTGCTATTGGTGTTGGGAGTCGTTGTGGCACTTACCGGCGGTGCTAGGACTTGTTTTATTCCATAACCTGCAAGTCCCACCCCTGCGCCTATTGCGAGAACGATCAGAATAGGGACGACGATACTCGTCATCATACTCGACTTGGCTGGAGTTGGCTGCATGTTACAATCGAGGTTCTAGTTGGAGATCGGTTAGAAGATAAGTTTTTGCAAGATAGACAAAGTTCGTCTAGTCAATGGATTAATCTAAAATAGGTATAGGGTGAGCCAAATCTGAGCCTAGATGTCTAAGACAAGTAGGCGTGATTTTCTCAAGTTTGGGTTAGCGGCAGCCGGCAGCGCCCTAGCAGCCTCGGCCGTTGAAATCCCTCTACTCTCGAACCAGTATTCTTCCTTGAAGAACCAGCTGGACACTGCGAATTCAAACCTGAGCTCGACGACTTCTCAACTTTCCGCAGCGAATTCGCAGGTGTCAAGTCTCAAGGGCAGAGTAAACTCCTTGGTTGGTTTCACCCACTTGAGCATTGACCAGCAGCAGCTTCTCGAGCCGGTTGTGGAGACGATCATACCGTCGGATAGCACTGGTCCAGGCGCAAAAGAGGCCGGAGTCATCTACTTCATCGACCGACAACTAGCAGGCGACTATGGGCTGAGTGGTAACATGTTCATGGACGCTCCGCACATACAGCCCAAGATTCCAAACACTGCCCCTGCCATATCAGTTAACACTAGTTCCGCTTGGAATCAATTGGCCGCCCCAGCAGGCGGAGGCGGAACAACCCCCTCGAAAACCTACACAGGTGCGAGTCCGATGTTCACAGTGGCCAATCCCACCACTACATACACGGTTAACTATGGAATCACCGCGACCCCACGCGTGGGCTCGGGAATCAACTATCAGTATCCGATTAACATGAGAGAGTTTTGGCGAATAGGACTTCTTGCTCTACAAAAGTATTCCAACAACGCGTATTCAGCCAACTTCCAGACATTATCGGCGACGAACCAGCTCAAGGTTCTAAACGATTTGTGGAATGATACTCCAGCGACTCTCACTCCCCCGCTCCGCCCCGCTGATGATCTTACCGGGTTCAGCAACCTTGTCGCATCCGACTTCGCCTACGAATTGACGTTCATGACATGGTCCGGATTCCTCATGGACCCGCTATACGGAGGCAACCAGGACATGGTCGGATGGACCTACGTTGGATACAATGGAGTAAACTTCGGCAACTTCTACGGCGAAGGTCTCAGCCAAAAGACCCTCATGGTCGCGTCATCGCCTACCAGGCTAAAACCCGCCAGTCTTGCGCAATATCAGAACGCTGCGACCGGAGGAGGAGCCTAGCAATGTCAGCGACAATTACTGAGCCAGCGGTCGACGTAGTCTGCCTTGGCGTCGGATACATGAGCGGAGTAGTCGCAGCTGAACTAACGAAGGCAGGATACACTGTAGTAGGAATCACCAAGGGTCCATACTGGGACTATGTCAACGACTTTTCCATGACAAAGTACGACGAATGGGGGGTTGGTCTTGGGCGAAAATACGACAGCCCTCTTCCCCTACAGAGCACAACAATTAGGAACAACAGCAGCCAGTTCGCGCTTCCAGTTCGAAGATATACGATGCCGATCCAGTATCATGCTTTGGGTCATGGCGTCGGCGGAGCTGCCCAGCATTATGGTGGTGGAATGGGTAGATATGGACCGTGGGCATATCAGATGAAGTTCCTTACTGACGGCAGATACGGATCGGGTTTCCTTGGAAATATCAATCCACAAGACGATACCCACGATTGGCCGCTAACCTATCTTGAATACGAGCCATACTACAAGGAGTGGGAAAAGGCTCACGGAATTTGCGGAGACTATAACGGGAGTCCAACAAACCTCTCAAGCGACACGAACAATCCTTGGATGAGTGCAAACTACCCCCTGCCGCCTCACCCCACAACCCCTGTCGGAACGCTATTTCAATCGACCGTCCAAGGCATGGGGTATCATCCATTCCCGACGGTGAGCGCCCTTGCCTCTCAGGCATACACCAACCAGTACGGAGTGACAGTCAACCCCTGTGTCTACGACGGATACTGTGGAGGACCCTGCGACTACGCATGCGAAACAGGAGCCAAAGCGAATGCCGCATACAGAACCATTCCGTATGCTCTTAACACTGGAAAGTTCACTCTCGTTACAAACGCTTACGTCTTTCGACTGACCTATAATTCCACCACCCACCAAATCACTGATTGCCATTACTACGATGGGCATGGAAACGTCCACGTTCAGCCAATCAATCCGACCGGCGTATTCTTCAACGGAATGTGGGGCTACAACATGATACGCCTCATGCTCCTGTCGGGCGTGGGGAACCCATACGTCTACAACTCAAGCACTGGCATGGGGACGGGGACCGTTGGGAGAGGTCTCACAAACGGGTACACTCCTAACAAAGGAACTAGCGTGTCCGGAACGCTCAGCATTGGAGCAAACGGCTACCCGGCTGGCAACGGCGCTGGCGGAGGTTACTCTATGTTCGATCTGATGGACGACAACTTCGACCATACTAATCTGAACTTTATCGGGGGGACCCTAGTGAGTGCAGGCGGCTACCAAGGCTCGGGACCTGGAAACATCACGTTTGCGGGCGGAGTAGGGTCTTCCGCGATGGGAGGTCCCTTTAAGGCCACGCAGAAAGACAAGTACCTCCTAACGAAAGTTTCAGTCGGCACAACTCCCTTCACTCCTGACTTGCCGACCTACATGAACTACATCGACCTTGACCCACACTACACCGATGCATATGGTGACCCTATTAGCAGAATAACACATGACTGGACACCTAACGTGTACAACGGAGCGGCGTATTTGGTGAACCAGTGCAAACCGATACTCACACAGATGGGAGCAACCAACATATCGGTTGGCAGCGCTGTTGCACCTTACTCATACCACACTGATTGGTGGGGACACCATCTCAGAGGAGGATTAAGGGTCGGCACCGATCCCAATGCTGGCACCGCAACTGCATGGGCGGCCCTTAGTGGCTACAACCAGCTCTATTTCACATCTAACACCACGGGACTTAACTACTTCGCGGCAGGCGAGATCACGAACACGACTGGAAACAATGCGACCGCTGGAACGCACGCTGCAGGACCACAGTCGTACCGCGCGGCCGAGGGCATTGTGAAATACCTTCAAAACGCAACGACTAGTAACGTCAACTACCTAGCGTAAACATTTTCATTCACACTCTCAACGATCTTCGCCGCTGAATACATGTGCCTGCGCTAGTCATACCCGACAAGTCGAAGCATCTCAACATTCCCCTAATCGAGAGCAGAGTTCCGAAACCTGAGGAACTCGTGGTCATAAGCCAACCCGTGCTCAACGCAACAATCAGAATAGGGGAAGCATTGAAAGACTGCCCTGAGAAATGGGCAATTGGTGGCGACGCGGGAGAAATACTCGCTGGGGTCAATGTACACCCCGACCACTTCACCATTCTGACTACCACAGCGGGAAGTGAGGAGGTCAGCAAGAGGCTGAAGACTTTCCAAATTGAAGGTCCGAAGATTGTAGAGAGACAACTCGGGCGGAACGCCGAAATCGGTCTCACGCCTTATCCGGTCAGTGTCAAGAGTTTCGCGTCACAGTTTCGAGTCGACGGCGAGAGGGTAGATGTCCACGGCGACCTTCAAATCAAGGTAGGAGACTGGGACTGGGGAGATCCACTCGACTTCGAGCCGGAATATGTGTATGTTGTCAGTGTTAAGGTCCCAGTTGTTCCACTAGAATTGAAATCAGAATTATACATGGGGCTCGGCTGGACGGATAGAGTGAAGAAGATCAATCAAGCCATGGCTAGACGACATCACAAGATCGTCTAGGTTACAATGCTTGCGAATCGCCAAGAAGGCTCCGGGAACTATCCCGTATTCAACAAGGATCGAGCAAGACTAAAGGGCAGAGACGCTTGGACCAATAATCTAGAACTCGCAGCCCTAGCCGCATCAAAGGTCGCAAGCTGCCTCGGCCCAACAGGCTCTTACAAGCTAGTAACGTATCACATGGGCCCTGAACTTGTCACAAAGGTGACGAAGGATGCCGTCGACCTGGTCGACGAGCTCGGAGTCCAGTACCCCGCTATCAAGACTCTTGCAGAAGCTGCGAAAATACACAGAGACGAGGCGGGAGACGGAGTGTCAACACTTCTCGTCCTCGTCTCGGCTCTTTTGGAGCAAGCCCAGCGTCTTGTCGAACAGGGCATTCATCGAGTTGCAATTCTTGACGGATACAAGGAATCAGCTAAGCAATCAATCACAATTATCGACGAACTCGCCTTCCACTTCTCTGGAGACTTGGAAGATGCACTCCTACGGATGGTCGATTCCGGAAGAGGACTATTGAACGCGAAGTTGCGCGAGGACCTGGCCGAAGCTGTCCGACTAGTTGAAGGCCAAAATGGAGTCGATCTTTCCAGAATCACCATAGAAAAAAAACACGGCGGGACAGTTGAGGACTCAAGATTGTTGCATGGGATAATCATCAAGAAAGACAAGAAGCATCGCTCAATGCCTGAGATGCTCGAACAGCCGCGAATCGCTATGGTCTACAAGAAACTCGAACTCAAGCCCCCCGAGCAGCTAGCGGTCGGGGAAGGCCCATTTTCGACTCTGATCACCGTAACGGAGCCCGGCCAGCTCACTGAGTTTAAGGCGAAAGAAAGAGCTCTGAGGGCCGCGCTCGTTGAAAAAGTCAAGACTACGGGAGCCAACGTCCTCTTTTGCGGCCACAAGATCGACGAGAGAGTTGCGGACGGACTCAGTAGAGAAGGGATCTTCGCTGTGGAAATGTTCAGCAAACGAGACTTTGAAGAAATATCGAGGGTGACCGGAGCGAAGATCGCTGGGTCTGTCGATCTCCTAACGAGCGAAGATATTGGCTATGCGAGAAGGCTGGAGGTTGACAAGATTCCCCCAGACCGGATCACGATTCTCTACTGTGATGGAGCCGCCACCCTTCTTCTTCGTGGAGCGTCGCCTGAGCTTGTTCAAGAGTTGGAGAAGGTCGTGAGGAGGGCACTCCTCGTCCTCAAACACTCGCGTGCGAGGTCGAAGGTGGTGCCAGGGGGCGGAGCTCTCTTCGTCGAGCTTGCACTGCGACTGCGCGCGTTCGCTCTATCATTTCGAGGACGGCAACAGCTCGCCATCAGAGCATTCGCCGACGCCATGGAAACGATACCAAAGTGGCTCTCATTCAACATGGGCTTGGACTCGATAGACATGATCGCGCAGCTCCGAAGTCAGCATGTCAACAATCTTACGAAAGTGGGAGTGAGTGAGCAGGGTTGCGCTGATATGGCCGATCTCAGTGTAGTAGAGCTTGCATCCATTGCTAAGACGACAATTTGGAGAACGTTGGAAGTAGCATGTCTTCTGCTGAAGATTGACGACTACTTCTTTGTCAAAGATCGTCCAATCTTTCATAAGCAGTAGTGGAATTCGGTTTGGGCGGGCGTTGAGTTTGTCAGCCCGCCCTGTCGTTCGTCATTGCGTTGGCTGAGAACGCTCCGCGTTGTTTCTTAGCGGAAACTCATCATCCAATCGAACCATATCCCTCAAGCAATTTAACTCATTTGGAAACGATGAGATCAACAGATTGGCTTCAGATGCGGGCTTTTCCACAGAGTCCACAGAATATGCCTCCCGGATCCATCTGTCCTCCACAGTAGGCACAGGTTGGAGGCTCAGACTTTACTCGCAAGAAGGACCTGGTCGCGGGCAAATCGTCTTTTTCGTATCTCTTGGCGAACCAGATGGCTCCTTCAATGAGTATTATCATTGGTATGAAGAGCGCGATATCCGCCAGCGGGCCACCATCGGGGGATGCGAGCGCAGTTGCGACCAGAGTGAAGGCCCAAACGTACTTTCTATTCTTTCGGAGGACGCTGGTCCCCACGAAGTGAAGCTTGACAAGAACTACAAAGACGAGAGGGAGAGTGAAGGCGAGTCCAGTCAAGACGATGATGAAGAATACCAGGTTGTAGAACTGGTCAGCATCGATGTAGGTTGAGACTCCGACCCATGAAAAAAAGGGGATTGAAAAGAAGAAGACGAATGGAATGAGTACAAAGAAGGCGAAGAGCGCACCCGCTAGGAAGAGGATTGTAAAGCCGATTGTAAATGGGTAGAGCGATTGCCTTTCGCTCGGTTTTATTGCGGGGTCGACGAACTTGTACACTTCGTAGACTAGCACGGGAAGACTGATTCCGAAGCCAAACACCGCGGCACCAACAACAATAATTTCGAGAGGCGTCGTAACAGTTGGGCCGATCAGGGTATACGTTGAAGGTAAGAGTCTGTTTCTAATATCGAGCAGGATGACTGTAATCAGAGGATGATAGATCTGCAAGGGATTCTTGAAGAATGACAAGTCTCCTGGAAGTACAAGGAGTAGAATAGTCGCAGCGAAGAATGCGTAAACCCAAACCTTCAGTCGAACTGAGAGTTCAGCTACATGATCCCATATCGGTACGAGCTTCTCATGATCTAATTCCTCAGTCAATCCGCTTGATCAGTCTCCCAATTAGTGCCTGTTAATTCTAAGGCCATTAGATAACTTAGCTATCCGGTGTGATTGGTTGAGGAAGGCCGTTCCGCCGGTAAGCATGCGACGTTGCAGGTGTCTCTATTTCGCTAAGAGAGGGGGCTACTTCTTTGCGTTCCGCACGATCTCATCAGAGATCTCTTGACGCGTCTTACCTTCGGTATTGATTCCAAGCTTCTGTGCAGTGTCCACCAGACTGTCTGGAGTCGAGATTGAGGGGCTCGCAGTTGGAGGTGACAATGGCTGCATCACTCCCCGTGAGGCATCGTCAAACTCTTTGCGGGCTCTTCCAATGGATTTGGCAAGCTCTGGAATCTTTGAAGGTCCCCATATCAGTATGACTGCAACTACGCCGAGTATCAGGAGGATCTGGAAGGGGTCGCCGATTGCCATGCTAATCCTCAGGCAAGATCGAACAGGCTCTCACCTTTAACCCTTTACCATGATCGTTCCCAAATTCACCAAGCTGTCGGAGAAAGCTTAAGCCTCACTCGGGTTTCGCGAAAGAAAGGGTCGTCAACCGCTGAAGATTATCGTCTGCCTTCGACGAGTTCCAGACACAGCATCGCGGCTCAAAATAGCACCCGACACGAGGTCAATCGACACTTCAGATGTTGAATTCGTAACCAACCCCTATGACGAATACGCGCTTGAGCAGGGGGTCCAGCTCAAAGAAAAGCACGGCGGTGAGGTCACATTGGTCACGGTAGGACCCGAGAGGTCGACTCAAGTGATTGTGAAAGCTCTCGCCCTTGGAGCCGACAAGGCAGTTCTCCTGAAAAGCGAAGAGACGAACAGTGATCCCGGGTCGATTTCAAGAGCAATCGCGAATGAACTGAAATCTCACGAGTTCGATGTCCTACTGTTTGGCAAGAAAGGAGTTGACGATGACAACCAGCAAGTCGGCCAAATGGTCTCGGAACTACTCGACATTCCATGCGTGACTCAAATCGTAAAGCTCGATATATCGGATGGCAGGGCTGTGGCTCAAAGGGAAGTCGAAGGAGGAGCAATCGTCGTCGAAACCTCGCTCCCCGCCTCGTTTACCGCAGAGAAAGATCTGACAATCCCACGCTATGCCTCTCTTCGGGAGCTGGTAGCAGCAAGAAAGAAACCGATAGTTGTAAAAACCGTACAACTACAACCTCCTTCACTGGAAGTTATTTCTGTTCAGAATCCGCCACCCCGCTCCCCGGGAAAGATCGTGGGCAAGGGAGTTGAAGCTGTTCCAGCTCTCATAAGGCTCCTGCATGAAGAGGCGAAAGTGATCTAGTTTGACCGGCGAGGTTCTCGTCTTCGCAGAATCATCGGCAGGAACGTTCCGCAAGTCTGCTTACGAAGCGATTACCGAGGGAAGACGGTTGGCCGATCTTCTGAAGGTTGACGAGTATGCACTTGCAATAGGCACCGGTCTCAGAGAAAAGACGAATGAGCTTGGGAAATATGGTGCAAACAAAGTCCTACTTGCGGACGATCCGAGTCTCGAACTCTTCAACGCCGATTATTTTCGGCAGATCGCCCTAGACGTTGCAAGAAGGACCAGCCCGAGCATAATTCTAGCGGCAGCTACATCAACTGGAAAGGACCTTGCCCCAAGACTTGCGGTCCATCTTAACACCGCTCTTGCCAGCGAGTGCACTCATCTAGACTTTGACAGTGGACAGCTTGTCGCGACGAGACCCGCCTACGCTGGCAAGGTCTTGCTCAAGGTGAAGGTCAAAAGCAAACCGAGCATCGCCACGCTAAGACCCAATGTGTTCACAGCCAAGGAAGCCTCACCTCAACGCACCCCTGCGGTCGAAGTCGTAGAATTCAAGAAAGCGAATTCGAGAATGGTCGCTAAGGAATTTGTTACTCACGGCTCAAAGAAACTCGATCTCACCGAAGCAAGCGTAATAATCTCCGGTGGACGAGGAATGGGCGGCCCACAGAACTATCGGATTCTCGAAGAGCTCGCCGAAGTTATGGGTGGGGTTGTGGGAGCATCTCGCGCCTCCGTCGATGCCGGCTGGAGGCCACACTCAGACCAGGTGGGACAAACGGGACGAACCGTCTCTCCAACGCTCTACATAGCGTGCGGAATCTCAGGCGCGATCCAGCATCGAGTAGGAATGATCAACTCAAAAGTAATCGTTGCGATTAACAAAGATCCCGAAGCTCCCATCTTCGGATTCGCAGACTACGGAGTAATAGGGGATGTCTTCGAAGTGGTCCCTGCTCTAACGCGTGAAATGAAAGAATTCTATGGGAAGAACTGAGGCTCAGAAGTCTATGCCGAACGGGCCTTTAGGAATTTGCCTATCTCTTGGCTCAGCGGACTCCGAGATACGTCGATGACAGGCATTTCGGTGTTACCTGCCTTCACATTGTGACTGAATTCTGGCATCGGCGCGAAGCTGATGGATGCAATGTAAAGCTCTCCCTTGGCATATTCTTCTGGCATCTCAGGAGGAGGTATGGGCTGGGAGACGAAAACCATTCCCTCACACCAGTTGAGAAGGATCGGCTGCCCCATTTTCATGATTATCGCGAGGGAGCTTACGAGTTGTTGCGGATTATCGTACTTGACAAGTTCCCTGACAACGACTCGCTTCAATGGTTCGTGGGCAATTTCTACGGTAGACAAATGTCTCGACCGATCGTAGCCGTTTCGGGGGCCTATTTGTTTGTTAGGACGGTTCCGGTTTCCTCATCCGGACTTGAAGGCGACCCCTTTGCCGCCCGAGGGATACTTCCAGGTTATGGCAGCGGCACCGAGCTTGTGGCAGACTACTAGACATGCCCCGGTCTCCATGCAACCCTCTGTGTTGTAGTTGAGCTTCTCTTGCCAGGAGTAGACTTCGGCAGGGCAGATGTAGAGGCAGGGTTTCATCTTGCAGCTATTGCATTTGTCAGTGTCTACCACTATGAAGGGTTCTGGGTCTTTGGCGAAGTTGATGAGCATCAACCGCTTGTCCAGCGTAACGTTTTCCTCAGTCGACATCGCTAGAACGTCCTCGCTCCACCGATCATGTCTCGCACTAAAGAGAAGATCGATACTCTGCCTTTTGCTTGGGCTCGAAGCTCTTTGAAGATCTTTCTCTTGCCCGTTCCATCGACTCGATAGATTGCCTCCGCGGCTGCACAGACAAGTTCCGGATAGATGCTGTAAAGACGGCTCTTTCTAAGGTAGGCTGGAACGCGGTTGAATGTGTACATGTCCTTGAGAGCAGGGTCTGTACGCAGCCTCGTCTGAAATCCTCGAAGAGTATTCTCTGAATAGTCCTGTCTCTTTCGAGCATCTAGTACTGTTTGGGCGGCGGCGATTCCTGATTGGATTGCAATGTCTACCCCCCGGAATGTGTAACCGTTGTTGAGGAGGTGGCCTGCCGCGTCTCCCGCTACAATCATCCCGCTAGTATAGGGGCGGGTAAGCATTTTGGGTCCAGCCTCTGGGATCATGTGAGCATCATATTCTACAGTTCTTCCTCCTTTGATCAGTCGCTTGATTTTTGGATGCTTTCGGAGTCTGTCGATGAAGCTTGAGGCTTGGGTCTGGTTTGAGGAGGCGTCTTCTCCTCCGACAACCATTCCTAATGCGATGCTGTCTTTGTTTGTATAGAGGAAACCCCCGCCCCGGAGACCTCCACTGCACGAACCCACGAAAACATGCGCGGCTCCTTGCTCCGGATCCAATCCGAGTCGATCTTCGATGACCTCGCTAGGAAGTTCTATGACATCCTTTGTTCCCATTGAAATCTGATAGGGCTCAAGCATTCCGACAAGTCCCGCCTTTCGGGCTAGTCCCGTTGTTGCTCCGTCGCACGCTATGACTGCGTTGGTAGGAATCTTGTCCTGGCCAGCCACGATGCCCTTTACCCGGTTTCCATCAATTATTAGATCGTCCACTCTAGACTCGGTGATGAGCGATGCTCCCGCTTTCTCAGCCTTCTCGGCTAGCCACTTGTCGAACTTGGCTCGTTTGGCGGTGAAGCTACCTTCTGGATCTCTGGATTCGTACTCGATTGAGAAGGCGCTGTCATCGGTCATGAACGTGATTCCCTCCTTCCTGACGAATCTTTCGATGGGGGCTTCTCTCCAAGACTCTCCCAAAAGGTTCTTGAGAGGGTAGGAGTAGATTCGGCCCCCGAACACATTCTTTGCGCCGGGAAAAGTTCCACGTTCAACGAGCAACACTTGGACCCCTTCCTTGGCGAGAGTAAGTGCAGCGGCACTTCCAGCTGGTCCTGCTCCTACAACAGCTACCTCGAATCCTTCTAGAGACAAGGTCGGTGTTCGAGGCGAGGCAGGGCTTATTCAGTCTGACTATGGTCTGAAGGCGCCGAGCTCGCTTCCGTCCCGGATTCTTTCACCCAGCGTTGCTTGAGGATATCCTGAACGAGTTCAATCGCTCTCTTCACTTGTCGCTGTAACGCCATTGGATCGTACCCGACAGGAGGCTTCGTGTTTAGATACCGTTTGTACATGTCGAAATCCAGGAACTTCCTGCTCGACTCGAATATGCTCATGAGAGCAGAGCTTTCCATCAGCTCCAAATCCGAACGTCGGCAATGGTAGAAACCATCGTCCCGTGCGAAAGTTATCTTCTCGTTTCCGAACGAGTCATTGCGGATGTCCTCCCAAAGATTTCTGTCGACTTCGTTCTCGCTGGCGGCGCCGGACGCGATTTTGGACGCATATTCTTCGAACAGCTCAGTTGCTTGGTCTGGCGTAATTTCAAGAGCTTTGGAAAGTTCTGGAAATGTTAGACCCTTCTTCCTCAGATAATAGCAAGCCTCCTGAAGATATGGTATCATATCGGGGTCTAGGGAAGTATCCATTCGGTTCAGCGTCGGAAAGAACAGTTTCGATTAGTAATAAGGACTGGGAGCCATGGATCATGCAGGAATTTTTGGCATACCGCTCTTGAAGTATCTTCTACAGTTTCGGCATTGAAGTCTTCCTGCTGAGATAGTCTTCAACGGCGTCTCGCAAAACGGACACGCATCGATCGCGTCCAGATTGCCAACCGTCCCGACGGCTCGGATCGCTGAGGTTTGAACCGGGCTCTTGACAAGCATCGGTAAATGCCCCCGACGGTACAACGCGAGAATTGCAGTTGCGCCAGCTCCAACTCCAATTGCGATAGCGACTTCGGGCCAGATAACCGACCATGCATTCGAAACGTATACTTGCATGAACTGATTGTGAAGATACTCATTGTAGAGCCATACAGCAAGCGAGATGTTCACCACCAATTGTGCAGCTAGGAAAATTGAGTATTTTGACAGGGAGATCGAAGAGAGACGGATTCCCATGTGGCATGCAGCGGACCCTCAGGCTGCGATCCGCAACAAAAGTATAGCTGATCAGGAACATAAGTCTGCCTGAAATCCTTGCCTCTCCACACGATTGTCCGTACTAGACTCTGCTAGCGATATGCTTCGTAGTCTTGGCCGAGCAGGCTCACAGCTATCTTCTGCACCATTATCTCGTCAGTTCCTTCATAGATTCGGCAAACCCTTGTGTCAACCAGATGCCTGGGGGCCCGAGTCTCGAAGCTGTAGCCCGAAGAGCCAAAGATCTGGACCGTTCTGTCTGCTGCTTCAAAAGACGCGTTCGACGCGAAATACTTCGCCTTTGCAATCATCACGTCTGCCTCATCACGCAACTCCCTATCTGCGGGGTTCGAATCACTCCTCTGCTTGAGCACTGCCGCCTTGTAGACTAGATTCTTAGCCGCCTCCAAACTCGTAGCCATATCTCCGATATGCCGCTGAATCAGCTGGTGTTTCCCAATTGGCTTCCCATGCTGAACCCGTTGTTTCGAATACGCGACCGCCTCGTCGATACAATCTGCGATCACACCTAGACAGCCGGCCGCGACACTCAAACGGCCACTCATCAAGCCTGAGTACGCAATACCGAGCCCTTTGCCAGGTTGACCCATTAGATTCTCTTTTGGAACGTGACAGTTGTCCATGAATATAGAGCCCGTGTCTGAAGTTGGCATGCCAAGTTTGTGCTTTTGTTGCTGACTCGAGTAGCCCTCAAACCCCTTCTCGACAATGAAGGCGCACATTCCATCTCGCTTCCCCTTCGGGTACGCGAAGATGACGGCGACATCCGCAATGCTTCCGTTCGAAATCCATGCCTTGCTACCGTTCAAAAGAAAGTAATTGCCCCTATCCTCAAACGTAGTCCGCAGCGAGGTCGGGTCGCTTCCCGCGGTCGGCTCCGTCAGGCCGAAGCACATGATCTTCTCTCCTCTTGTTGCTGAGGGAAGGTAGCGTTGCTTCTGCTCCTCGCTTGCCCATTTCTGAATCGTCACCTGGCCTAGGGATACGTGGCCGGAAAGGAATGTTCTGACTCCGGTCCCTTCTTTGCCGACTCGTTCAAGAGCTAGCGCGTAGGTTAGAACGTCGGCGCCCTGACCTTCTCCATATCTGCGTGATATCGGAAGCCCCAATAGCTGTGCTTTCTTGAATATTGGAGCGAGATGTTCGTTGAATCTTCCCGCCAAGTACGCCTCGTCTTCGAAGGGTCGTAGCTCCCTGCACGCACGGTCCACCTCGTCGAGGACAAGCTTCTGTTCTTCAGACACCTCAAAGCTCATTCGTGAAAGATCTTCGAAGCCTGTGTCAACAATCGTCTTCAAAAATCAATTCTCTCCATCGAAATCTTGCTGTGTATTTTTGTCAAGAGTTATATCATTGGGTTCTTAGCCATTTGCTCGAGGCTACTAATTGCCGATACAGGTCGAGGAAGAAGACATCCCTTTCTTCGCGGAAGTAATTGCTGGTGGAAGAATAACTATTCCTGAAGAAATCAGAAAAATATTCGGAGTCAAAGACGGTGACCATGTAATGTGCCGAGTCAGACTCGTAAAACGAGCTGAAGACGTAAAGTAATATTTCCCAACATCACTCAGCGAGTTTTTTCTCCAGCTCATTCTGACAATCTTAAATAGCGTGGGGACCCCCCGCACTATCTGGTCTCCCAGTTGACACTGGCAACGGCCGATCCCACCAAAGTGGTGGATGATTTCCAAGGCAAGTCTATTCTTGTGATTGGGGACCTCATCGTGGACCGCTATGTCCACTCGCAAGGACGAAAACTCTCGCGCGAAGCTCCCGTTCCCGTAGCAGACTTCCTGTCCGAAGAACTGGTTCTCGGAGGAGCCTCGAACCTTACGAACAATCTCGTCGCTCTTGGAGCCAAAGTCAAGGTCCTAGGGGTTGTTGGCAAGGATGACGCTGGACGATGGCTCGTAGAGGAACTCCAGAGAAAGGGAGTTGATACGTCAGGCGTTATCGAGAACGACCGGCCTACAAGCCTCAAGACCCGATTCATACTCAATCACCGCCAGTATCTTCGAATCGATAAAGAGTCCCGGTCGGATGTCGAGCCTCACGTCACAAGACAATTCCTAGGCTCTCTTAGGCAGCTTGTAGGGAACGTGGATGGTGTTGTATTCTCCGACTACGATAAAGGCGTCCTAACGCCAGAACTGATTAGCAACGTTGTTGAGGAATGTCGAGTCCAGAACAGGAAGGTTCTCGCGCAGCCGAAGGTTCGGCATTATCTGGACTACATTGGAGTCACGATGGTAAAGTCGAACGCCCGAGAAGGCAGTATCGCTACAGGTGTTTCCATGGTCAATGACACTTCGCTCCGAAACATGGGGCACAACCTGATGGCGAGGCTCGAGTGTGAGAGCCTTCTCCTTACTCGTAGCGAACAAGGCATGATTCTCTTCGAAAAGAAGAACATAACCAGTTTCCCACCCTTCAAGGGTCCAAAGCCGGGATTCAACGCGGTGGGAGTCCGAGACTGCATGACTGCCGTCCTTGCAATGTCCCTCGCTTCAGAGGCGCCAGTTCAATCAGCAGTCCTCCTTGCAGGATTGGCTGCCGCGCAGCAGGCCGACAAGATAGGTACGGTTGTCGTGGATCTGAACGAGCTTCGATCTCAAGCTAGCACAACACTGGAGCTGGCAGAGCAGATAGTTCAGGTCCCGGTTCACTAGTCATGGAACAAGAGCAAATTCCTACTGGCATGCTTCTTCAGAAAGCGGTCAAGATCAGGACTGACATTCTCGAAATGGTGGCGGAAGCCAAGTCTGGACATCCGGGTGGGAGCCTCTCAGCGGTCGAGATCCTGGTCTCACTCTTCTTCTACAAGATGCGGCATGACCCGAAGCTACCGGACTGGCCGGATAGGGACCGGTTTGTTCTCTCCAAAGGACATGCCGCCCCAGTATTGTTCGCAACGCTCGCCGAATCTGGGTACTTTCCGGTAAGTGAACTGAAGACCCTCCGAAAATTGAATAGTAGACTGCAGGGCCATCCGGATTTCAGGGTCCCTGGCGTCGAATTTCCCGGCGGCTCACTAGGGATCGGACTTTCTGCAGCAATCGGTATGGCCTTGGCAGCAAAGCTTGACAAGAGCGACTACAGAGTCTATGCCTTGTTAGGCGATGGAGAGATGGACGAGGGCGAGACTTGGGAAGCCGCAATGGCCGCGTCAAAGTTCAAACTAGACAATCTAACAGCCATCGTTGACCGCAACGGTATACAACAGGACGGACTAACAGAGCAGATAATGCCGATAGAACCACTCGGCTACAAATGGAAAGCGTTCAACTGGCACGTTCTGGAAGTTGACGGCTTCGATCTGCGACAGGTAATCGAGGCTTTGGAGAAAGCGGAGAACATGAGAAACAGGCCCACAGTCATTATCGCTCACACTGTCAAGGGAAAGGGAGTTTCGTTCATGGAATGGGATCCGGCCTACCACGGTAAAGCTCCCGACAAGGACACAGTTAGAAAACTAGTAGAACACATGAGGCAGGAATGATCAAATGAGATCGAACCTTGAGCCTCCCCCCGATACAAGCGTGATCTCATGCTAGTGCAAATGAGTTCAATGCGTGACGCATATGCACAGGCACTCCTCGACCTAGGGTCGAAAGATTCTAGAATAGTAGTTCTCGGCGCGGACACGTCCGTCTCCATAAAAACTAGTCTCTTTGCCGATCGTTATCCTGAGCGATTCTTCAATGTAGGAATCGCGGAGGCAAACATGATCGGAATCGCCGCAGGACTTGCCCTAGCGGGAAAGATACCTTTCGTAAGCACGTACTCCGCGTTTGTCCCTGGGAAGTGCCTTGACCAGATCCGAAACGCGATCGCGTACCCTAATCTTGACGTCAAGATCGTCTCGTCGCATGGAGGCCTCACGGTCGGCCCCGATGGCGCGTCTCACCAGACAGTTGAGGATGTTGCAGCGATGCGCGCGATACCACGCATGCATGTCGTCGTGCCCGCAGACGCGAATTCCACAATTGCCCTCGTAAGCCATTCATTGACATTGTCCGGACCCTTCTACTTCCGGCTCAGCAGGGCCAGCGTTTCAGAAATCTACACGCCAACCGATGAAATCCGTGTCGGAACCGCAAATGTCCTCAAGGAAGGATCCGACATTACCATCATCGCCACTGGAGTAATGGTCAATGAGGCTTTGGAAGCCGGCCGATTGCTCTCAAATGAGGGAGTCTCAGCAGAGATCATAGACTCTCACACACTGAAACCGATCGACTCTGAGACCATTCTCAAGAGCGCTAGGAAGACGGGGGCGATAGTGACGGCAGAGGAACAGACCATCATCGGCGGTCTCGGAAGCGCCGTTTCAGAAACAGTTTGCGAATCATACCCCGTCCCAGTCTCGAAGGTCGGAATTCGCGACACCTTCGGAGAATCGGGCGAGCACAAGGAGCTGCTGATAAAATATGGTCTTACTCCACAAGAGATCGTGAAAGCCTCGAAAAGGCTCGTCGGGTCAAGGTGATCATTCATTGAAGATTTTCTTGGACACAGCCAACATACCATCGATCAAGACATTCGTTGACATGGGAGTCTTAGACGGGCTAACGACGAACCCGACACTCATTGCAAAGGAGAACCGGGAATTTACAGAACTGGTTCATGAAATACTCAGGCTAGTCCCCGGACCCGTGAATCTTGAGGTTGTCAGTCAAGAATCTGAGGGAATGATAAGAGAAGGGCATGATCTTGCAGAACTCGGGCCAAACGTTGTAGTAAAATGTCCTATGACCGCAGAAGGGCTCAAAGCGGTGAAACGGCTTCACCGAGAAGGCATCAAGACCAACGTCACTCTAATATTTTCGCCCAACCAAGCGCTCCTGGCGGCGAAAGCGGGAGCCGACTACGCTAGTCCGTTCATAGGCCGACTGGACGATGCAGGCCATGACGGAATGAAGATTATCGCAGAAATACTTCCAATCTACAGGAACTACGGTTTCGAAACTCAAGTTCTCGTTGCCAGCATAAGACATCCCGTACATGTCGTTGAAGCTGCAAAACTAGGCGCCCATGTTGCCACGATGCCTCCAGATGTACTAGACAAGATGATTAAGCATCCACTCACAGACATCGGGCTGAAACGGTTTCTCGACGATTGGCAGAAAGCAGGTCTCAAACTTCCACAAAGCCGCTCCTTACATGCTAAAGAGAAACCTCTGATTCAACGAGCCTAAGCGTCCTCCCGGACTATTCCTCATCAACCATAACCGGTTTGATCTTCGGCGGCCCATTCTAGCCGACAATCTTTTCAATAGGCACCAAACCCTCTCTCTGTTACCCATTGGCAAAGTTCGTTTTTGTCACCGGCGGAGTAATGTCCGGGATCGGAAAGGGAGTAATCGCAGCATCAATCGGAAGGATTCTACAGGCAAGAGGATTCCGAGTCTCCGCTGTCAAGATAGATCCCTATCTGAACTACGACGCAGGCACAATGAATCCCTACATCCACGGCGAAGTCTTCGTAACCGAAGACGGTGGCGAGACCGACATGGATATTGGGACCTACGAAAGATTCCTCGACATCAACCTTCCAAAGAGCCACAACATCACCACTGGCCAGGTCTACTCTTCAGTAATCGAACGTGAGAGAAAAGGAGACTTTCTCGGAAAATGTGTCCAAATAATCCCCCACATCACAGACGAGATCAAAGACCGAATCATCAACATTTCGAAAGAAAGTGTCGACGTTGTGATTGTGGAGATAGGCGGAACCGTAGGCGACATAGAATCGTTGCCCTACCTTGAGGCAGCCAGACAGTTCCGGCTAGACCAGGGAATCAGCAACGTTGTAAACGTCCACGTTACGCTGGTGCCCATGCTTGATGTCGTTGGAGAGCAGAAGACAAAGCCAACTCAGCACAGCGTACAAGAGCTGCGCAGAATCGGTGTCCAGCCAGACGTAATCGTCGCACGAAGCAAAATACCTCTTAGATCCGAGCCCCGAAAGAAGATAGCACTCTTCTGCAACGTGGAAGAATCAGCGGTCTTCACCTCACAAGACATCTCGAGCATCTATGAGTCGCCTCTTCTCCTTGACGAGCAAGGCCTTGGTACCTATCTTGTCAACCGGTTCCAACTCTCGAAGAACACTCCCGATTGGAGCCCTTGGAAGAAGATGCTGAACAGCCATCTGAACCCTCACGGCCAGGCCACGATTGCCATCTGTGGAAAGTACGCAGAACTGGCCGATTGTTACGTGAGTGTCAACGACGCCCTTCGAGACGCCGGCGCTGCCTTAGACACTAAGGTTGACTTGGAGTTCATTGAGACTGACGACTTTGAAAAGGATCCGGCAAGGGTCAGAGTATTGTCCAGCTTCGACGGTATCTTGGTCCCAGGAGGTTTCGGATCGCGCGGATCTGAGGGAAAGATAAAGGCAATAGAATACTGTCGGACTCACGACATTCCATTCCTAGGAATCTGTTTCGGATTTCAACTCGCCGTCGTCGAATATGCAAGAAGCCTAGGTATTGAGGACGCGGCAAGTTCGGAGCTAAGTCCGCAATCGAGGAACCACGTCATCGATCTGATGCCTGAACAGAACAATATCCTGGAGAAGGGAGGCACCATGAGACTAGGCGCTCACGAGATATTTATCGAGGAAGGGAGCCTCGCTCAATCCCTCTATCACAAGCAAACCGTCTGGGAGAGGCATAGACACCGCTACGAAGTGAATCCAAACTACATTAGTCAATTGAGCTCTGGTGGACTTCGATTCTCCGGAAAGAGCGATTCCAACCGGAGAATGGAGATTTTGGAAATGCCAAGAAACAAGTTTCACTTCGCGACACAATTCCACGCAGAGTTCAAGTCACGGCCTGGACGGCCTTCTCCCCCATACTTCGGCTTAATTCGAGCGGCACTTGCAACGAAGAACCCGGAAATGACGACGGAACATGTCGTCGCTCACCAATCGCGAGGGAGCCGCTGACGACAGACGCCCAACCATCATCTGGTCAAGCCAGAGTTGTCAAACGTTCGAATATGGTGTCAACTATTGTTTTTCTGGCAGTGTCCACGGCCCTCGTATTTGTTGTAACAAGACTTGCCGCCATCCAGATTTCAGCTTTCAATGGACAAGAGTTCGATCTTGGTGATGTTATGGTCTTCTCGTTTGCTTGGACTTTCGGTCCGGGAATTGGCGCATTTGCGGGAGGGGTGGGTTCGGCACTGTCGGACGCCTCGATTCCGAGTCCCTTCGCTCCCTTCACTCTGATCATCAAAGGTAGCGAAGGCTTCCTCGCGGGCTACATAGCAAGAATGAATTCGGGTTGGGGCTTGAAACTCTCATGGGTAGCCGCCAGTATTGTTATGGTTGGAGGATATTTCCTGACAAACTGGCTCTTTCTAGGATACGGATTCTTCGCCGGCCTGTACGAAGTTCCGTTCGATACGGCTCAGGTGGTGGCCGGAGGTCTTGTTGGCGGCCCAGTTGCGAGATATTTGAGAAGCGCACTGCCGACGGTCTTGCCTTCGCGTCGGAATCCCGCGCCGAAGAATTGAAGCAGAATCTTTCTAGGTCGGTTGATTCACGCAAATGTAGAGGACGTTGCTTCCCCTAACGATTAAGCTACCAAAGTTTGTTGCGGGGTCTCCGCCTCGGAATTCTCTAGCTCCGTCGAGGATAATGTTCATGTGGCTGTCGCAGTCGATCATTTTTCCACGGTATTCTGTGTCGTTCTTCAGTTTTACCGCTACGTCACCGTTGAGTTTCCGCACTAGAAGGTTGAGCGGTTTTCTTGAGGGTTCCAACTAGTCCCCTTTCGACGGGTCGTGGAGTTGAAGTCCATAAAAACTCTTTGTCAAATCGTTCGGTCGCAACTAGAGGATTAGCTCTGTGCTAGTTCTGCTGCTTCTTCTCGTTGCAGCATCTTCTGCTCATGTTTTTCTTTTCTGAAATCGGATTTGAGCTTACCGCATCTCATGCAACGGGCCATCTGTCCTTTTCCCCGCCACTGGTGTGAGCATCCTGGCATCCTGGTCTGCCATACAGAAGCTAGGTCTAGTTCTTAAACTATGCAAGGAACACGGTGAGAATCTTATCCCTACCTCTTAGATCTGAGAAAATAAATGGTCTCCCGCTTGGAGACATTTGATGAGTTTGTTGAGTTGGCCAGAATGGGCGGAATCATGTTGTCTGGATGGTGAAATATGCTCACCGCTTGGACACTATTCTTACCACTGATTCTCTTCATCTCGGCGAGGAATAATGGTAGGGTTGAGTCAGCTTTGAGCGCGGATATTGAGACCAGACAGTCAATCGTCTCCTCCTTGATTGGAAGCAAAGTTGATGACGCCAAGACCAGGTCGATATTTGGTAGCCTCTTCTTCTTTGCCGCTTTGACCATTCGTATTGAAAGGTCGATGCCCACTGCATACTGGTAACATTGTTCAGTAGACTCGAGCAGACCGCCTGAACCGCATCCGACATCGAGCAGGATCTTGAATCTGTCATTTGCGATGAAGTCGTTTACAGCCTTGTGTTTGATGGACTGTTCTGGGCCGTAGAGTTCGTCGTAAGAGCTAGAGAGATTGTTGTACCATTCTGCAATCTTGTGATCCTCGCTCTCGCCCAAAGCATCCTGATATATTGAACCAGCTGAATTGAACCTTCCGGGCGGTGTCGAATGCCAGTCCTTGTGTCTCCAGAGCTTGAAGAGGCTCGCCTCCAATTAGTGAAGAGTCTCGACGCTCGTACGATGGTGATGATGATCGTTTCTTGTCGAATTTCTTATTCGGGCCGGACGAGTAGCGACCTCGGGGAAGGCGAAAGACTTGTAATTCTGAAAGAGGACGGTTGCGTGCTCGTTCATCGTCGGACCAACTATCAGCCGGTTAACTGGCAGCCGTCAGGCTGTGTTTTCCAGACCCGGATCGAAAATGAGTCCTTGATCATCAAGGCTGTTCGTCCGAGTCCGCTTGAGACTCTCACAATGACGGTCAGCCGGGTTGAGTTTCTCGGGACCTTTCAGCTGAATGATGAGGCAGAGTTTCTTTTGCACGCTAGCGAGGAGGAGATGCAGAAGGCGATACTGGCAGAGCCGGGTCTGGTTGAACCTGGACTGCAGGTCGTCGATTTCGAGAAGAAGGTCGCGCCCGGTTTCGTTGATGTGTACGCCATTGACTCTCGAGGAAACACTGTTGTTATCGAGATCAAGAAAGACCCGGCCGGGGTCGCTTCCGTCAAGCAGCTCGCGGAGTATCTGAAATACATTCAAGTGCCGTCTGGGCGAAAGTTGCGTCCGATAATTGTGGCTCCTTCACTTGCGAAGGGAGTGTTGCCGATGTTGAGGAAGATGGGATTCGAATTCAAACCCTTGACTCTTCAGAGAAGTCTGGAGACGCTCCAAAGACTCTCAAGATCGGACCAGAGTGCATTGAAAGGCTGGTTTGAATCGACAAAGACGAACGAATGAATTTCCAATTCTGGGACTGACGATTTGAGCCGTCTGTTCTTTGACTGTCTAGTTCCCGCCTAGTGAGATTTTCTTTCTCGTTGGCTGAACCGATTTGCTGCTGGTTTTCTCGTTTGACGTTTCATCAGCGTCGCTTGGTTTCGGTGCGGTAGATTCGGTCGTTGACAAGTTTTCATCGGGTTTGGGAGGGTTGGGTGGGAGCAGGAGTGGTGGAGGCGCCATTATTGGAAGCGCATCCTCGATTTTCGGTGCTTCGATGGTTGGAGGCATTGGACTAGTTGTAATCGTTTTGGGCTGTGTCGATCGACTTGTCGGTCTCGCTGTTATTCTGGGAATCGGCGATGGGCTGACCTTCGGCGGGCTCGGAGAGAAGCTGGGAGTTGACATTGGACCCACTATGACGTTCGGTGGTGCTGATTTCGGTACTGGGGCTGGAATGTAGGGTTGTCTTAGACCTCCAGAGTCCGACATTGTCGGTACCTTCCTCGTTGATGTTGAGGGGGTCAGAATTCCTCTTGTCTCGCCGACGAACTGAGGGTTGTCCTCCCATCTTGATGCGGAGGTTTTGGGGGGAGTTGGGAAGCTGGTCTTGTCGATGGGGTTCTCCGCCACGACAGGTGGCGGTGCTGAGATTGGTATGCCCCTCTCGTTGAGTAGGATTGCTGGCTTGTTCATTGTTGGGCTCTGTTGGGGTTTGGGTTCGATGCGTGGTGGGGGGATTCCTGTTTCGTGAGCAAATGGGGTTTCATCGCTGGCTGTTCCGGCTTTGGAAGTGATCGGTGGTCCGGCTTCCAGCGGTGTCCGGAAGGCCTTCTCCCAAGAGCCGGGTCTTGGCTCTGGAGTTGGAACAGGCTGGATGGGTGCGCTTGTGATAATCGGTGGAGTATGAGTTTTTTCGATCTTGAGTTCGGCGACTTGTGCTTCCAAGACAAGGTTGCGCTTCATTAGGTTCTCGAGCATCTGGAGAGCTCTCTCGAGTCTTATTCCGGGTCTTAGCCCTCTCTGGAACTTGAAGGCTAGTGTGACGGCTAGTGCTGCGATTATGACCATTACGGCAATGTCGATTGTGCTGAAGGAGAGTTGGGGAAATCTCTGGAGGCTTGAGGCTAATTCAGCGGTGACAGCCGGGTTGTTGGCGTAGACGAGGAAGAGCCAGTACGAGAGCCATCCGACTAGGATTGTCTCGATCGCGACGAGCTTGATTAGGAGCTTTCGCAACCTATCCTACACTCCCCGTAGCGGGCGAATATTGTGCAATTCGCTGGTGGTAGCTTAATGTCGGTTGCAAACGATTTGAGATTCTCAAGGTCTCTATTTCGAATCTCCTACCCGGTCTTTTCGTAGAGTTTTGAGGATCGTGTCCAGTGCGGTGTCCCAGTCCATCTCTCCACCGCCTCCTGTTCCCTCTGATGGATTCCTCTCATCCGAACTCGGTCTTGTCTGCGACGCGTCGGCCGAATTGATGTTGGAAGGCTGAGGACTTCCGGTCCCTAGGCCAGACGAGTCCTTCCTCTCGGAGCTTTGACCTGGGGTCCAAGGTTGAGGCATAGGCATTGGACCACCTAGAGGCGCTGCCGGTCGAGGTGCCGTTTGAGGCCGAGGTTGGGGTCCCATACCCGGGGGAGGACGGTTAGGATCCGGACGGAATTGTTGTGGAGCCGCAATCGGACGGGGGGGACCCATAGGGCGTTGCTCGCCCGGTCTATTCGGAGCCCCGGGACCCGGAACAACGAATGGCCTGGGTCCACTCTGAGGAGTAGAAACTGGTCCTCTGCCTGGCATTGAAGCCTGGGGTCGAGGAAATCCCGGTGGAGGCGCTGGTCTCTCTTGCGGGGTCGTTTGTCCAGTCGACGGGGTCCATTTCGGCGGTAGTGGAGGAATGGATTTTACACCGCCTTCAGACCACTGGCTAGTTCCGGTCTTGTCCTCTGGAGAGGCCCATTTTGATGGGACTGGAGATGGCTGCTGGGTCTGAGGCTGGCTGGAAAATCCTGTGAAAGGCTGATCTTGTCTAGCATTCGTGTCCATGCCTGGTTTCTGGAAGACTGGGCCTGACTCTGGCCTCCTCTCGACCGCCGGCGATGGTTGCGGAGCCCAGTTGGAAGTTGGTCTTGTCGGAGTTTCACCAATCGATCGCAGCGGCTGTGGAGGTTGGATCTCAGTGGCCGAAGTGAAAGGCGATGGTGCTGGTCTCGGCGATTCCTGTCGAGGAACTTGGAAGGCTGACGTGCTCGGTCTGGAAGGAGTTTCCTGCTTTGGTGATAGTATGGATTCTAGTGAGGACTTCGTAGTGCCCGCGGAGGCCCAGGTAGTGCTTGAAGGGCTTCGAGAACTGGGGGGGGTAGAACTCTTTGGAAGCGGTGGGACCGCGTACACAGTGTGTTTGGACACTGGTGCCGGGGGTGCTCCCGTTGGTAGGCTCTGCTTCGAAACGGCTGCTTGGGAAGTCGAGGCTAGAGGACCTGAGGGCTTGAACGATTTTGATTTCTGGATCTTGCCGATGAGGCCTGCGTCTCCGTGTTTTCGTTTAAGGAATAAGTACCCCAGTCCAGAGCCGCCTCCCACGCCGAGAGTCAGAACTATGAACGGGTAGTATTGTCCGATTGCACCGTTGACGTAGCCTTGGAAGTAGACATCGCTCATGTACTGGTTTACGAGCCAGAAGGTCAGGAAAAGGTTGATGACTATGGAGATGATTGTGATCAGGTTTACCTTAGCCATTAGTAGTCGTCCTCCGGTCTCGTCTTTTTCTTCGACGGCCGAATCTGTGTCCTGATCGAGGTTATCAATCTCATGAAACCGTACCCAGATGCGATCATTAGAACGATGACTAGGAAGACGGGGTCAAAGGATCCGAAGTACTGCTGTTCGTAGATGTTGTAGAAATACTCCGTAATCAGCCAGACCCCGAAAAATAGGACTATTGCATACTCGAGAATTGAAGTGAAGAGAGTCGTCTCGTACAGTGTCCCTCCCGCGGACTCCTCACTCGGCCAGCCCAACATTGTCTCTACGTACCGCCTGCTTCCACTCTTCTTGGGTTGGGCCTCCTCCTCAACCCCCAATAATCCTCAACGCAAGAGCCCCATCTCTACAATCACCATAAGCGTGCTGTAACCGGTGAAACATCTAACCCGGAACATTGGCACAGGATTAGGTTCGCGTCGATCTATCCGCTAAATCGAGCCAGACAGCTCGTCTGTGATTAAATAGTAATGTGGAGTATGAACTGAACCATAATTCCGAGTGAGACTTGGTGAGCCAGCAAGCCGTACCAAAATACGAGGTCGTGGAAGATCTACCCGGCGTAGGTCCTTCTACAGCCGACAAGCTCAAAGAGCTCGGCTTCCACACAATCGAGAGCCTGGCCACGGCCACGATAAGAGAGCTGGTCCCCGCAGGGATCGGAGAAAAACAGGCCGCAAAAATCATCGGGTTGGCCCGGGACAGTATCTCACTATCTTTCATCAGAGCAGATGAGTTGATGAAGATGAAATCCAACGCCCTCAGACTCACGACCGGAAGCAAAACATTCGACGAACTCATCGGAGGCGGCCTCGAGAGCCAGACCATAACAGAGGTCTATGGCGAATACGGCGTAGGCAAATCGATACTCTGCCATCAGCTAGCCGTAAATGTACAGCTACCCGTCGACAAGGGCGGCCTGAACGGTGGCGCGCTCTACTTGGACACGGAACAGACTTTCCGTCCCGAATGGATTGTGCGCATGGCAAAATCCGCTGGTCTCGAACCGACTGACGCGGCATCGAGGATCATCTATTCAGAGGCGTACAACTCGGACCACCAGATGCTATTATTGGAGAAGGCAGATCAGATAATCAAGGACAATAACATCCGCGTAATAATCATCGACTCGCTAACATCTCACTTTCGAAGCGAATACTTGGGCCGGGAGATGCTGGCAGAGCGGCAGCAGCGATTGAACAATCATATGCACCGTCTCATACGACTCGCGAGAGGGTTCAATGCCGTCGCCATCGTCACAAACCAGGTCATGGCCAAGCCCGACCAGTTCTTCGCCAACCAGGTTGACGCCGTCGGCGGCCACATCGTTGCACATACAAGCCACACTCGAGTATTTCTGAGAAGAGCTGCCAGCGGTCCCATCAGGATCGCTAGACTCGTGTCCAGCCCGTACCTACCTGAGGGCGAGAGAATCTTCAAAGTCACAGAGACAGGCATTGTCGACGTGTCAGAGGAGGACGAAGGCAAACGGCGCCGCTAAAACCAGACAACGCTATCCCAGAAGATGTTGTCAACCGATTCTTCCAGAACGTGGAGACACGCGCATGGACCGACGCCGAGAAAGAACTTGACACGATCCGCCAGAAATCAGAGAACACGCCATGGTACAAGGGATACGTGAAGGCGCTGGAGGGACTTCTCTTGACCTACAGAAGCAATGATGACAAGTACATCTATCTCCCGAAAGCATTATCCAACCGGACGGAAGAATCAGTCAACCAGCTCCGCAAATATTTCGGAGAGTTCGCCTCCAACGAGATACACGGAGAATATGACAGGGGATACTTCAAAGCACTAGAAGATTACGTAGGCGTTCTACCAACGACAAAGGCGGCTCCCGCGGCAGTCCAGGCGAGTCCGCCCCCGTCTCCCGGGCAAACTGACGAGCCTAAGAAGGCGAGGGATGAGGGTTTAGCACCGTATTTAGCAGAATCGTCGTAAAGACCATCCAGATAACATAAGAGCCCAATCCAATCGTCACGTGCTTGTTCGGACCTTGCAACTGGTCAGGTCCATATCCCAAAACATTCTTGACGACCAATATTGATACAGCATAAATTCCGATTCCAACACTGATCAGTGCCAGAGTTCCGAGGGCTACTCCACCCTGGTTGAATCCGATAAGATTGTAGACGGCTCCTGAAAGCGCGCCGAATCCGAGGCGCAACCAGTACACGACAGACGTCGGAGGCAGGGAGGGACGGCCAGTCTTAACATCCTTTGAGGTCTGAACCGCCAAGTTTGACCCCGCACTAGACAAAGCTTAGAGGAGAGCACGGCGGTTCAGGTGCTGATAACGTTTTGCAACGCATGAGTCTCTAGTCCGGATGAAGATTTTATAGAAGACAGACCTTCGCTGTTCCGACATTGTCTGTTCACGAGACAGAGCCGGAAGTAGTGGTTGTAAGGGACATTATGTCTCGGCCAGTCGTCTCGGTAAAAGAATCGGACAACGTCGCTGACGTAGCGAGACTCATGGCTAAACACGACATCGGATGTGTTCTCGTCGCTGGCAAGAAGGGCGAGACTGTGGGAATAGTTACCGAGCGAGACATTGTTCAGAGGATAGCCGCCAAGAATCTCTTGCCATCAAAAGTCACCGTGGCGGACTCAATGTCGAAGCCAGTGATTACAGTCCAATCCAAGACCAGTATCACAGATGCGGCGAAGCTCATGAACCAGCGCAAAGTACGAAGACTCGCTGTCATAGAAGATGGAAAGCTGGCCGGCGTCTTGACAATGAAGGACATTCTTGAAGTGACCCCGGCAATAATCGACCTTGCCTCAGAAACGACTCGGGTTGGAATGGAGAGACCCCGGCCATCGCGAGCAGGATTATCCGGATACTGCGACGAATGTGAAATATGGTCCGATGCTCTCGCCCAAAAAGATGGCATCTTCCTCTGCCAGGACTGCGCAAAGGACCTTGGCCCTGAAGAAGAGAACTGAACGCCAGTACGCTTCTGCAGACCGGAACCTTCTGGTCAAAGACTCAAACATCTGGAACGGAGAAGGGTTCACACGAGGCTCTGTCCTCATTGAAAACGGAAAGATCAAACGCATAGCACGCAGGATTGACGCTCCGGGCGTTAAGATAATCAACGCCTCTGGACTCTGTGCTCTGCCAGGAATGATCGATGTTCATGTTCATCTCCGAGACATGCGATTATCGTACAAGGAAGATTTCGCAAGTGGTACAGCCGCGGCTGCGGCGGGAGGATTCACAACGGTCTTGGACATGCCAAATACTGTTCCGCCGACCGATTCGGTTGAACGGCTCATCGAGAAGCAGAGTCGGGCGGCGAGAAAGGTTCGTGTGAACGTCGGTTTCCACGCTGCCGCGACACCCGACAGGAGAGTCATAGGGGGGCTGGCTGAGGCAGGGGCATTCTCTCTCAAACTCTACATGCCAAAGCCAATCGCTTCCTTCGACGTCACCGATGACGCAGAAATTCAAAAGATGATGGTAGGTGCCGCAAGGGCCCGAATCCCCGTCACAGTACACGCTGAAGAGATGAAGCCGTCTGGGAAGAAAGAACCGGTTGACGACATTCAAAAGCTTGCGAAGGCACGACCGCCGATCATCGAAACGAGGGCCGTCCATCGGATTGCGTCGATCCAAAGAGGCACTGGGTGCAGGGTCCACTTCTGTCATCTAACTCTTGCATCGAGCCTTGGAGAAGTTCGGGCAGGGTCGCCGCGGACGACAAGCGAGGTTACTCCGCATCATATCCTATTGTCAACGAAGTTGCTGAATAAACTCGGCTGGAAAGCATGGATGGTCCCACCATTGCGGTCGGAGAGTAACAGGCGCGCTCTTCTATCCGCAATACACGCCGGTTACTGTGACATTGTCGCAAGCGATCATGCTCCTCACGCTATTGGAGAAAAGATCCTGCCGCCTGAGGACAGCCCGCCCGGTGTTCCAGGATTGGAGACTACGTTACCATTAATGCTGACACTGGTCGACAAGGGAATCCTGAATTTCTCACTCTTGACTAGAATGATGGCGGAAAGCCCAGCCAGAATATTTGGACTAGGGTCAAAAGCAAAACTTCGGCCCGGATACGACGGCGATCTTGCGCTAATAGATAGGAAGAAGAAATTGAGAATAGACTCGAGCAGGTTCTTGTCCAAAGCGAAGTATTCGCCCTTCGACGGTTTCCCCACGACAGGCGGTGTAGTCTCAACCATTGTAGGCGGAACCTTAGTCTACGACCACGGGGAGCTGTGGGGTAAAGAGGGTTCCGGAGCGATACTACGGGGTAGCTTTTCGGAATGAGATTCGTAGCGGATGGAATGCTTGGGGGACTCGCCCGATGGCTGAGAATGCTTGGATACGATACCGAATACGATTCAAAGATGGACGACAACACCCTTCTCAACCACAGCCAAAGAGACGGGACAATCCTTCTAACACGAGACCAAGAGCTTCACGACCGTGCTAGGAAAAAGAGCCTATCTTCTGTATTGATTCTCGGAAAAACCGAGGAGGACAGTCTCGCACAACTCGGAAAGAGCCTAGGAATCTCTTTGGAAATCGACATGGCGGCGACGAGGTGTCCGAAGTGTGGGTCACCACTTCGCGAGGAATCGAAAGACGATGCCTCCGATTCCGTACCGCCCGCAAGCTTGAAACTATATGACCGGTTCTGGAAGTGTACCGCGACAAATTGCGGGAAGACTTACTGGGTGGGAAGCCACTGGAAAAACATTCGACAAACACTCGAAAACACGCGGAAAAAAGTGGAAGTACCAGAGACATGATACTGACCAGTGAAGAGGGAGAAGTCCTAGTAAAAACGGCGCGTTCATCCATAGACGCGCATTTCTCGGGTTTGAGCCATCAAACCCCGACCGAAGTCAGTCCTGGTTTGAGAGAACAGAGAGGAGTGTTTGTGACCCTTCTAGATCCTCTCAAAGGAAACAGCTTGAGAGGCTGCATCGGGATCCCCTTTCCTACTCGTCCTCTTATTGAACAGGTCAGAATTGCCGCTGTCGAAGCCGCAACCGAGGATCCACGATTCGAGCCAGTCGACCTCAACGAGTTCGAGAATCGGATCACCTTGGAGGCGACGGTTCTCTCACCCATGGAACGTATCTGGGTCAAGAATCCGCTAGATCTGAGAGAAAATATTCTAGTAGGCCGTGACGGTTTGATTGTCGAGGGAATGGGTAGCCACGGCTTACTCTTGCCGCAAGTAGCGGTCGACGAGGATTTCGACAATGAAGAATTCCTGTCACAGTGCTGTTTGAAAGCAGGTCTTCCTCCAGACGCATGGCTCACCGGACGCGTTCAAGTCTCCCGGTTTCAGGGCCAAGTTTTCGCAGAGGACATGCCAAAGGGTCGAGTAGTCGAGAGACTTCTGAAATCTAAGAGCTGAGAAGGTAGTAGCCGAGAGTCGTGTGGACAGTCATAGGTAGAATGAATTCTAGGTTCCAATGGGTCGGGCGACTGTCTGTTTCGGGAGCGCATGGGGTGAGAGTTACACGATGGTAAAACGGAAAATTGTAGACTCTTCTCCAGAGGACTTGTCAAACCTTCAGCGGCTTGTTGGCCCGGAGAGCATTCTAGCCCACTGCGCAGGGGTCAACTACCAAGTCTATGTCACTGAATCCCGACTCTTGGTGGGCAAGAGGTTCGCGCTCGGCGAGAACTTCATGAACGTGCCCACATCCAACATCAACACTCTTGAGCTAATCACTAGGAGCCTCATCCCTCCCTTGACTTTCGCCATTCTTGGTGCAGCTGGTAGTTTCCTCATCTGGTGGTTCCCGATGGCACAACGCCTTCCACTGTCAATATTCCCCTACGACTTAGGGCTCTTGGCGGCATTGGTCATTACGCTTGCATCTTTGGTAATCGCGTGGTGGCGCGTCGGCATTGCGGTGCTGAGAATCAGACTTGAAGGCTCAAGAGATCCAATTACTGTCAAACTCGTCAGCACATCGAAGGCTGAAGAAGTCTTCAAAGCTCTAAAGGGCTGACTTAGCCAGGTCTACGGGATTCAATCACCCGTTTCCCTTTCATGGATTACTTCTCGTCTATCCCTTGATTCCTTCAGGTTCATTCTTTAGATACCTCCAAACAGAGCGACATTATAGGAGCAGTTGCCGGCAAAGACATTCGCAGTCGGAAAGGTCTCGGCTGAGACACTCACACGGATAGTCTACTCCCGCATCGGCAAATTCAATCCTAGACTGCTTCTTGGGCCAGGGATTGGCAGAGATTCCGCGGCGGTCAAAAATAATCCGATCCTAATCCTCACGGCCGACCCAGTAACCGGGACCAGCAGTCGCATAGGAGAACATTCCGTTTACATTAATGCCAACGACATCGCGACCGCAGGGGCCAAGCCAGTCTGGTATCTCTGCACAATTCTGCTTCCGCCCGGCTCCAAGGAATCGATATTATCAGATATCATGAACGGAATAGATCGAGCATCGCGCGACCTAGGCGTTACCGTCGCCAGCGGCCATACAGAGGCGACGAAAGGGCTCCACAGGCCAATAGTTGCGGGATTCATGATCGGCGAGAAAAAAGGCAAGCTTCTACGGGCTGAGGATGCACGTGTCGGAGACGTGATTATGTTAACGAAGACTGCCGGGATAGAAGGAACTGCGATAATCGCTTCAGACTTTTCGCAACGATTGAGGCGTGTCTCGGCTGAGACACTGCGGAAGGCTCGCCGCTTCTCGAGACAGATCAGTGTTGTACCTGAAGCCCTCACCCTATCAAAAATTCCAGGTGTCCGAGTGATGCATGACCCGACAGAGGGTGGCATAATCAACGGATGCTGGGAGCTGGGCGAAGCATCCCATTTAGGAGTCGAGCTCTGGGCAGATAAGATCCCAATCGCTCAAGAGACAATGATCATGTGTTCGAAACTGCGACTGGATCCGTTGAAACTGATGAGTTCTGGTTGTCTGCTCGCAGTGATCAACCCAAGTTCTATTGCTAGAACGGTCAACGCGTTGAGAAAAATCCGGATAAGCGTAACCCCGATAGGAAGAATGCGTCGCATCGGTGAAGGGCGCAGTTACACCCTCAAAGGACGAACTTCTGCCCTAGTCGCTGTCCCGCATGACGAATTGTACAAACTAGCCTAACGGTTTCGAGTTTGCCCTGAATGGCTCTTTGATCCAGAAAATTAGCATCATCAACGCCAGAGAGACGCCTCCCATGAAGAACCAGCCCGGAGAATAGTTGTTCCCGTACTCGCTAACAAGCAAAGTGAAGAGTATCGGAATCGGATAGCTCCCAAGTATCTGCACAGAATTGATAATGCTAATTCCGAGAGGCGCATACTCGTGTCCAACCTCAGGATACTGACTCGCACTCGCATACATGGTAGAGAAGACTATCGAATCCATGAATCCGACCAGCGGAATCAGAAACCACAATCCTAGCGGTTGAGACACGCCGAAGAGAATTATCCCGACCGAGACGACAATACCGGGGACAAGGATGAAGATCTTTCTCAGTCTAAATCGATCCGACAACCAACCCCCGAGCGGTCCACCGAAAATGCTGGCGAACATGATCAGCGACGCCATTAGCCCAGAAACGTATGGAGAGATCTTGAACGTGTCTTTGGTGTAAGCTTCTAGAAAACTCGAAGAGGAAAAGATCGCGCCCCACAGCCCCAACACTCCGAATCCGAGCAACCAAATGTTTCGGCTCTTGAAGACCGGACGCATCGATTTCCTCAAGGCTCGATCAGGTTTCTTGTCGCCGGGAATGACAATCTGTCCAATTGCCACTGAAACGATTCCGATAAGCCCCCCGAGGATCAAGCCGTCCCGCCAGCCGAGAAAATCCGTTACCAAGACCCAGCCAAAGAGACCAATCGCTCCTCCAATGTTGAAGCAGCTGTTGTAGAGTCCGAGAACGAACCCCTCCTCTTCCGGTTTGAAGAGTGGAGTCAAAATTCCGATCGCTGGAGCAAAGAACAAAGCTGCGCCTAGACCGAGAAGGAACCTTGACACCAGAAGGACTGGAAAGTTCGGGGACAGTCCTTCACCTACACCAGAAAGGGATAAGATGAGAATGCCCAATTGGGACGTGTTCTTCGGTCCCCATCGCGCAGACACTATTCCGGCCGGTATCTGGAAAATACCCGCACCCAGCAGAAACGATGATGTCAGAAGTCCCTGGGACGGAAGGTCAAGATTTAGCGCGACTGCGATTAGTCCTGTCGTGCCGAGTAGTGGCGCGATATTGAACCAGTTTATCGTGTAGATTACTCGCGATGTTAGGACTGAGCCGAGAACGAGCCATCGCCTGCTTGACGCCGATTGCAAAGTCTGAGTCTGTTGTTTCAAGATCGAATCCGCCCTCTCTGTCATCTCAATTGAACTGCATTCGTTTGCTGAGTCGTGGATGGGTCCTCGCTCATTCTTGCCCGATTCTTCCGGGTCTCAAGATCCACTTCATCCAGTCCCATGGGACGTGTCCGCTGGGCCAGAGAAGTCATCGGACCCGGCAGCGATTGCTCAAGCGAACGAATAAAGCCTTACTTGGCCTGAGCCTCAGCGATCAAGACTCTTGGCTGGAGTCACAGTTACGCCGCTTGCATTTGAGAGCCTAGGCGTACGTTCAATGTGCACTCTTGTGCAGACACGAGATGTGACGGTGCTGTTGGATGCCGGAGTAGCCCTGGGTCCTAGATTTCGTCTTATGCCCCACCCTAAGGAGTACAAGGCCCTCAACGAAGCGCGAGGACGGATCACCGCTGCTGCATCCAAGTCGACAATTGTGACCATCTCTCACTATCACAACGATCATCATACTCCGAATTTCATTGATCCGGTCTGGCTGGGAAGTACCCCTGAATTATCCGAGACGATTTACAGTGGAAAGACTGTTCTTGTGAAGGACTTCAGGAAGAAGATCAATACTGCGCAACGACGTCGTGGCTGGATGTTCAAACAAGCCGCCGAGAAATGGGCAGAGAAACTGGAGGCGGCCGATGGTCAAGCGTTTGAGTTCGGAAAGACCACCGTGCGTTTCTCGCAACCCGTTCCTCATGGTGAGGATGAATCCAGCCTCGGCTGGGTCCTTCTATGCACCGTCGAAAGGTCCGGGGAGAAGCTTGTCTTCGCGCCCGACGTTCAAGGGCCCATTGCTCTTGAGACAGTCGAAGTAATTCTGAAAGAGAAACCGGACGTTCTGATAATGGGTGGACCTCCTACCTATCTTCGAGGATTCCGGGTTGGTGAAGACATCTTCCAGAAGGCTTTAGTCAATATGGAGAAGATTGTAGGTGAGATTCCAACCGTCATTATTGATCACCATCTACTCCGGGACGAGGGATGGCCCACGTTCCTCGATCCAGTGAGGGACTCTGCCAAGAAAGCGAAGCATGAACTGCTCACGGCAGCAGAGCTGTTAGGTGAGGAGCCAAGGCCGCTGGAGTGTCACCGAAAAGCTCTCTACGAAGAAGAGAAACCGGACGAGGCATTCCTAAAATGGGCTAGACTCGCGAAGGACGAGTCGAAAGAGACTGCCCCGCCGCTTTAGGCAGATGTCTTATTCTTCTTCGCGAAGAATTCTTTGAGTGTGCGAAGCATTTCTTCATCTTCGAATTCTTCAATTATGATCCTGAGTCCTTCTTCGCTCGAGTCCTCAACGAGCTCTTTTTTCGCGTATACTTCACAGATGTAGCTATCCTCTTCCAACAAGCCCAGTCCCTGCTGGCCTTTCCCTAGAACGTCAAATATTATTTTCATCAAGTTGTCGAGATCTTTAACCGCTCGTGTGTTTGTTGTCTTTGTAGACCCTTTCCAGAGAAAGAAGCCCAGGGTGATTGTGACGAGGCGGCCCTTCAAGGCCTCCTTGAACTTGCTCAATTCACTTTGCGTAACGCGTTCGAGAATGGCGCTTCGGAGTTTTCCCTGCTTTGCTCCAATGTCTTGGCCGCTTCCGGGAGTCGGTGGTTCAAACGGAATCACTGGTATATCCACTAGAGTCCTGCTAGAGGTGACTTGTTCCTTCTCTGGCGACTGTTCTTCGCCAATTTCAGCTTCTTCCTCAAGCTCTGTTTCTTCGTCGGCCATGTCCGATGCTTGAATAGTGTCCACGTAAAAGCACTCCGCTAGGGGTTAGCGGGCGGGCTTGAGAAGTGGTTCGGACGCGTTGTTACTCGAGATCCAAGATCTCCAACGCCGCTATCGGGGTGCCGAGGGTTGGGCTTTTGTGCCAACTGCCGCAAACTGGGAGAGCATGACTCGGGGATGAGGCAACAGTCCTCAATTGTGTGGCCGACGGGGTAGGCCTCGACGGTAACTGGAAGGTCGGACGACACATGTTTCCAAAGCGACTCTGGTGGCATCTGATGAAACGCCAAGAATGACCGGGGACAGGCCTTTGGGGTCGGTCCGATTCCAGACAGGTCAATGAGCTGTCGAAAACCGAATGGCATTTAAGCCGCCCATCCACGGATAGAATCGGCTATCTCATATGGGCGTGATGCGAACTTCAGTCAGAATACTCATTTCTCTGATCGGCGCCGTCCTGCCGCTATTGTTTCTGTCCGGTTCCTACTCCCCGTTAAACTCGCTCCTCCAAAATCTGCCTAATTTCTTGGGGAAAGACAGCACGTTGTACACCTCGCTTCAGAACTCATTTGGAACAGCACTCCCAGTAGGCGTTCTGCCCTTCGGAACGGCTGGGATTACTGGGGTCGCAGTTTACAGCGTACTTCAGCGGGTCATGGGCTCGCTGAAGATGGCGACCTACTCACAGCCCAGAGTCGACCCGTCTCAAATGCTCCGTTCGCTACAGGGCCAGATGAACTTCGCGAATATGCAGCAAATTAGAATGCCAGATCTTCCTAAGGACATGAGTAAGGCGCAGTACCTGATCCTCTCCAGTTATCGCCAAGGGCAGAAGAACCCCAAGAATATTGCCAAGATGCTCTCGATGGACAAGAAATCGGTGGTAGAGCAGACACGTATGCTCCAAACTAATGGATACTTAACTAGAAACAACAAGCTAACAACCAAAGGCCTAGAGAATCTTCCCTAGTTCGCGTTTCGTTCTCGCGGTAAGGAGATCAGCGCGGAACCGCTTGGCTTAGAGTGGTCTATTTCGCCTCGATGGGAGGCGCTTATTCTTATATCGACTAGCTTGGGTCGATTGTTTCGGGCGGTGGTGGGGGACTGGGAAGCTGGTCGTTTCCTGTTACCCGAAATCGACCTATGCGGGAGTCCGCTAACGCGGTGAGCGGTAGCCTCGACTAGGCTGAGGACTTGGCTGTCGACTATGACACTCTGCCCTATCAGGTCGGCGGCGGAGGGGCGCTCTCTGAAGAGAGGGTTGTTATCTCCTCACGGTCGAATCCGGCGAGGCCCGGAAGGGAGCAGTCGTAAGGTCGACGTTCGACGCAGGTGGGATTCCAGGGTGGAGAAGATGACCAGGACACCCTACCTAGAAGAGATGCCCATCACCACGGATGCCACCACCGTCCATCCTGTTTCGAGAAGTCTGGATGGACTCTCGACGCCTGCCTAACACGACATATATCATAGACTTGACTAGCGGAATCGACCTGTCTTGCGACGACCAACGTTACTGCTGATAATCATCGGTGCTATAACCCTCGCTGTTGGGCTAGTATTGTCAGTGGTTGGTGGTGCTGCAGAATACGGCTACTACCAATGTGTCGCCTCATCCGGAGCAGGCTGCACAAGCACTGGGAGCAACCAGTATGTTACGGTCTTCCTAGCAAACAATGATCTTTTGACCGTGGGCATGAATGTGCTACTCGTTGGAGTCCTACTCCTCCTAGCGGGAATCGTTACGATGTCCATGCCGGTTTCCAGGGAAGGATTCCAACCCATGGCAAATACAATGAGGCTGTGTCCAAAATGCGGTGCACAAGTCGAGGCTTCACACAAGTTCTGCGGAGCATGCGGAAACAACCTACTATAAAGTGAAAACTTTCAGATCGAATTGCATCAAGTCCTTTTAAAGCCAGAACCTGACCATCAGACCTCGGAATAACCAGCGATTCATTCAGTTCCCGTTAGCTGTAGCGTCGGCGACACGCCTGTACGCGCTCTTGAGCCTTGATGGGTGAAAAAGGCTTAAATGCCCGATATCGAATAAACGATATCGGGAACCACGAATGTGGGGACATCGCCAGTGGGGCGGAATGAGACGTGGATGGCTTAGACCTTGGATTATCTCAATCGTGAGCAGAGCACCGAAGAACGGCGCCGAGATAATCGAGGAAGTTGAGCGAATGAGTTGGGGAGGCTGGAGGCCCTCGCCAGGTTCCATCTATCCACTCTTAGATCAGATGACGGTAGAAGGCACGCTCAAGAAGAGCGAAGACGGACGGTATGAGCTAACGGAAAAAGGGAGAGAAGAAGGTAACTTTCCGTTCGGATTCCCGTTCGGCCAACGACCGACCTCGGTGGAGTCGATGGTGAACGAGATGAGAGACTACGTTTCGTACTTCGAAGATCTCGCCAGATCGAGCCCTTCCAAGCTCGACCCATACAAGAGCAGACTGACGGAAATGAAGGATCGACTGTCAAAACTACTCTAGAAGTGGAGATCCTAGTTGACACTCGCCCCTCCAGCTGGGAACCTGTCGTAGACAATCTTAAGCCAGCTAGAAATCATCGAATACTACTATGAAGATAGGAGTCTGTGTACCAAACTACGGTGAGAACTGCTCCAGGGATGCAATTCGAACAATAGCTGTCGAAGCAGAGAGAAGTGGGTACGATTCTGTCTGGTGCACCGATCATATTCTGATGCCAAAGAACAGCGGTACACCATACGAGCGAATCCTCGACAGCATAACGACACTAGCATACCTTGCAGCAACCACCACCAAACTGAAGATAGGAATATCCTCTCTGATTACACCAATGAGAAATCCTGTCTTGGTAGCCAAGCAACTCGCTACCCTAGACAACTTGAGCAATGGACGCGTCATGCTGGCAACAAGCGCTGGCTGGAATAAGGCCGAATTCTCCCATCTCGGGTCAAATTTCCATAATCGAGGAAAGAGGCTCGATGAATCGATAAGGCTCATCCGCGATCTCTGGTCCGGAAAGAAAGATTTCGAAAGCAAGGTTCTACGACAAAAATTCCACGACGCAATCTTCGAACCTCCGCCCGTGCAACAGAGACTCACTATGTGGATTGGAGGAACCAGTCCAGCAGCGATGAAAAGAGCCGCAACACTTGGCGATGGGTGGCACCCTAACGCCCAGCCGCTCGATAAGTTCGTGAAAATCGTCTCCGATTTCAGGCAAAGCTCGCCCGACGCGAAGGGGAAAGAGATCAGCGTGCGGATTGGTCTGAACTCAAAAGCCGACAAGGCCGAGTACTTGTCAGCTCAAGGAGAAAGAAGGGTCATGCTGTCTTCCAACAGAGAAGAGAACGGAAAAGTGATGGAAGGCCTGGAGAAGCTCGGAGTCTCTTACGCGGTCCTGGTCCCGAGCCCGGATGGAAAAACATCAGTCACCGATCAGGTCGACGGACTACGGATGATTGCTGAAGACTATCTTTGAAGGATCACCAAGCCACTTTATACATGCGAATCGCAGGCTGTTAGCGGAGGCTAGAAGCGAGTAGCGGGCAAAAGTGCGTTGCTCGCAGAGACCTTGAAGGCAGTAGTTCTAGCTGGCGGAGAAGGAACTCGGCTACGCCCACTCACATTCACCCGACCTAAACCTATGCTCCCCTTGGGCCCGTACCCAATAATCCACTACGTACTGTCACATCTCGCCAAGAGCGGATTCCACGATATCATTGTCATTCCCGGATACTTGAAAGACCAAATCATGGGCTATGTGGAAGACGGGTCAAAGTTCGGAACAAAAATCACCTACGTTGTAGAGCCTGAAGGTGTCACCTTCGGAACGGCCGGAAGCCTAAAGCTCGCTGCCCATCTCCTCGACGATACCTTTCTAGTGGTCCAGGCTGACGTGATCAGCGAGATTCCTCTGAGCGACATGAGACTCTTCCACTCGGATCACAGAGGAGAAGTCTCGATCGCTCTCACGACCGTCGAGGATCCATCGTCGTACGGTGTGGCAGTCCTCAATGCTGAGGATGAGATCGTAAAGTTTGTCGAAAAACCTTCACCCGGGACCGTTTCAAGCAATCTTGTCAGCACCGGCTTCTACATTCTAGAACCCGAAGTAATCGACTACATCGAGGACGAGAAATGGGACTTTGCAAAGGACCTCTTTCCCTATCTGATGAGACTCGGCCAACGCATCTTCGGATTCTCCTCGAGCGCTTTCTGGGTCGATGTCGGCGAATTGAAAGGATACCTGAAAGGGATCAACTGGGTTTTGCAAAACCTCACGAGAGAACCACCGAAAGATACCAAGATGATAGGGGGCTCGGCTGAACCGGTCTTTGTACAAGGAGACGTAACCATCGAAAAAGGAGCCCGGGTCCAAGGCCCAGTGTTGCTTGAGAATGGAACCTTTCTAGGAAAAGATGTTCAGGTCAGACCTGGAACCGTATTGAAAGAAAACTCTCAGATTAACGCTGGGACAGACTTCGAAGCCGGAATCGCGTTCGAGAGAGTAGTCATCGGCGATGGATGCGCTATCAGGTCGACGATAATTGGAGAAAGGGCAGTTATCGGCAACCACGTCTCGATCGATCGCGCCATAATCGGACAAGGCTGTAGGATCGGAGACGGTGCCAAAGTCCTTCCAGGGAGCAAGCTCTGGCCGAACACAAAGGTCGACGCGGGCAGCACAGTCGATGGTATCATCGCTGTGCCCCGAGACAAGTCCTTCTACTTTGACACAGGTCTCGGCCAGTACTCAGGAATCCTTGCATCCTCGATACAGGAGTTCCTAGATGCTCTCAAAATCGTGCCGTTAGAATCCCTCGAATACCATATCGGCCGAAGGGATTTTGAAAAGTGGACCAAGGATGTGCTCGGCTCTGTCTTGCTTGCTGATAATATCCGGACCTTAAGAAGGTCACAGCTCAAGGGCGAAGATTTGAGGCTCCAACTGGTTGGGGCCGTTCAGGCATGGGCGCTTAGAGTTGCCTCTCCCGAGCCTTCCCTGAAAGGGGAGAGCCGAGTCGAGCGGCCTCTAACCACTCATTAGACGGAATTCAAACTGACGCTCAAGATGTAAGGTCTTAGCTGGAGTATCACTGAGTCTGAGCTTTCGGCTTAAACTTCTCAGGACCAACTGCCACAATGAAGAGGACGATAGCTATAGCAAACAATTCCAGAGTGACACTCATCGAGACGACTGGTTCCAATCCTATCTTTGTGATTCCCAGTTCATAATTGAGGTAAGCAGGAAGTATCATGAGGATTGCCGAAACCAGGATCGCGATTCCACGGACTATTCTGCCAATTTCAGAGTCCCGGAACTTTAGGTCGCTCATTTGTGCCAAACCTGTAGCGAGTCGAACATCCTTTACTCTTTCTCCTATATAGGCGCTTAATCTTTACCAGATATCTTCCTCGCAATTGTAACGTAAGCCGTGTGTCCAATCATGCGGGATTCTGGACGAACCTTGCCAGCTTCGGTCTTGAAATCTCTCACGAGTAGTTCAACAGCCTCAAAGATTAGAAACCCGTTATTTCTGAGCGCCTCTGCAAGCTTCTCTAATTGATTTACAGTCGGTGTAAACCCTGCAAGGATCCCCCCTCCATTCAAGGCGTCCCAGGCGGGCTGAACCATCTTCCAGGGATCGCCGAGATCTATGACTGCAGCATCAGCATTTCTCTCAAGGAAACTCTCCGTAGGGTCCACGTTCCTGAACGTGACAAATTGTGACAGACCTGTTTTTGCCAAGTTCTTCTGTGCTGAGCGTAGGAACTCCTTTCGGTTCTCGTAAGTGTAAACTCTTCCGTCAGGGGCAACACACTGTGCAATAGAAGCGGTAAGTGCACCACTCCCAGTTCCAACCTCGACAACGGTATCTCCGTTCTTCAGCCCGAACCTGTAGAGGGCGTATCCTATGTCCTTGGGATAGAGTATTTGCGTTGGTCGGTCGAATGAGTCAACGAGATCCGAGAGTCCGGGCTTGAACACGAAGAGTGGCTGATTGAGGCTGGTATTGACAATAGTCCCGGGCGTCAAGCCAATGACCTCTTTGAGGTCAAGATACCCTCTATGTGTATGGAATCGCCCCTCGCCTGCCCTTGCAATCCAGTGCCGTCTGGGGTCTTGGTAAAGAAGAATCAATTCGCCATCTTTGACAGAATCAGTCAAGCTTGCTGCTCTCGAAGACCGAGCTCGGAGAGCTTTAACGTTCTAGCCGGCCCGCGCTAGACCAGTGACGGGTAGAACGTGGCCGGCTATGGATATCGACAGCCAGTCCAATCGATATTTTGCTATATCCCGGAGAAAAACCTCTAAAGAGTACAAGGGCTTCGGCGCGCTCTGTTACTGGAACGTTCTGAGGGACACATCTTCGGATTAAGAGTTCTCATCGTGGGTGCTGGCACGGTTGGTAGAGCCACAGGTGTCGGACTCATATCCAAGGGCAATCAAGTCGCCTTTGTCGATCCCGATTTCAGCGTCCAGGCGGTTCTGAGGGACCGAGGGCTTCGCGTCGTGGATCTGCAAGACCCTGACGTGAGAGACTTTGAGGTCATCATGCTCGCAGTCCCGACTCCCACGATTGACGGCCACATGGACCACCGTTATCTCGTCAGAGCAGGTGTCGAGATTGGGAACGCGCTCAGAGAATCATCCGGGTACAAGGTTGTCTGCGTCAGGAGCACAGTCCTTCCAACGACCACTCGTAACCTAGTGATTCCTTCATTGGAGAAGGGTTCGGAGCGAATGGCGGGATCAGACTTTGGAGTCTGCGTCAACCCGGAGTTCCTGAGAGAGGCAAATGCCCTAGATGATTTCCTTCAACCAGACCGAATCCTGATCGGAGAATTGGACGAGCGATCAGGTCGTTTGCTTGAAAGCCTCTATGATTCGTTCCAAAGGCCGATTCTTCGCTGCAGACTTGAAGAGGCGGAGTTCGCAAAATACGCGGCGAACTCTTTCCTCGCGACAAAAATCAGCTTCTTCAATGAAATCTCGGGAGTCTGCGAGAAATTCGGAGCGGATCCCCGAATCGTAAGCCTAGCTGTCGCAATGGACAAAAGGATAGGGTCGTATGGAACAGTTGGCGGCACACCTTACGGCGGAAAGTGTCTCCCAAAAGATGTCGACGCACTACTCAACAGAGTGGATGAAATGGGAGATCATCTTGAAGTTCTATCTGCTGCTGCCAGAATCAACAAGAGAATGGAGACCCTCCTACAAGTAGAGAGCCATCCCGACATAGCCGAGACCCCCATGGTGCAAGATGCTAAGTGAACTCATCCTCGTTGCCTGGCTGACTCCAATTCTCTACGGTTCAGCAACAGTCCTTGGCGAAATAGCCCGAAGGCGAAACGCCCGCAAATTCTACACAAGCCGCAGAGATGTAGAACGAATAATTTTCCAAATACCCACACTAGGCAACTATGAGACTACTAACCGTACTTTCGCGGCCATTCGCGAGTACAATCTTCCAGTTCCAGTGGAATGCTGGGTCATAGCTGAGGAATCAGACGCGAGCGTGGCAAGATACAACGCGGACAGGATAGTCGTTGTGCCGGCAGACTTCTCATGCAACGCTCTTTACAAGGCTAGAGCACTCGAGTACGCTAGACGATTCAGACTCTCTCTCGCAAAGGAGGGAGGGATTCCCACGAAGTACCTCCTCCTCCAGGCGGACGATGATTCTACACCGAGCAGACCCTTTGTAGAAGAATGCCTGCATGTAGACGCTGATCTCATTATCGGCACAATTACGCCCCGGGTGAAAGGATTCTGGAATACGCTTCTCGACTATGAGAGATGCATCGCATGTACTACGGCCTGCAATCTATGGACCAACATTGGGATTCCAGTCTGGGCTCACGGTGAAGGATTATGCCTCTCGGCGCAGGTGGATGAGAACATCGACTATTCCTTTCCAACTGGACGGAAAGCTTGGAAGCAATCAGGCAATGTGGTTGCGAACAAGATCATAAGCAGTGAGGACATGATCATCACACACAAGGCCGCCCTCGCAAAGTACCGACTATACAACAGTTCAAAACCAGTCTACATTACGCCGCCGCTCTCGTTTGGAGACGCGATAAAACAGAGGAGGAGATGGGAATGGGGGCACCTGAGGATTGTACGATACGGACTCCTGCCCTTGAGGAACAGGCTGAGAGTAGGCTTCTATGAAACAGCTGGCTTGGTCATTTACGCTGGAGCAACGATAGGATTACTCCTTCGCGTTCTGGGATTGATCGGTTACGCATCCAGCATTGCGCTCTTGACCTACACCACATTGGTTCTGTGGTTTGGTGTAAGGGGATACTCAGTGGGAAGAGTCAAAGGTGTTAAACATGCCGTTGCTGCGATGGCGGCGAGCTACGTTACTGTCACTCTAAACTTTCTAGTTCACATAATCGGTCTGGTCAAAGGTGATCCGAAGAAGTTCGAGGTCATAGTCAAGGCTTGAACGAAGCATCGAGGAAGCTGACGATACTTATCGTCGCGCTCATCGTGATCGCTCTGAACATGGCGACGTTCGTCTCAGCCTATCCTCAAATGTTCCAGTCGGCTCCGAACAAGGCGAGAGATTTCTCCGGCTACTACGTTGCTGCATGGAGATTATTTTTCAATCCGACAAAGATCTATGCTGGAGTCGCGCCGCCGGGCGACTATCCTATCTCTCCAAGGCCGTCAACTTACAGATACGCGCCTTCCCTTCTTCTGCTCGCTTCACCCTTTCTCTTCTTCAACTATCAGACCGCGATGATCCTGTTCAATCTGATTCAGCTATTCCTATTGCCAGTTATGGCGATCATGATTTACCGGATTCTCCAGGGCCGGAATTTGCTCCTGGTCTCCACAGTCCTCGTCCTCGTCTTGCTTCAGCCTCTTCCCGGACTCTTGGATGTCTTCCAGACATGGCGATGGCACCAGGTTCTCGCCGTCATCAACACTGGATCTCTCGCCAACGTGAAGGACACATTCTCATGGAGCTACTATTACAATTGGATAGACGGGAACGCAAAGGTGTTGACAACTTGCTTGCTGCTCAGCTGTTTCTATTTCGGCCGTATCCTGAGACCCTACTCCTCAGGATTCTTTCTCGGGCTTGCTTTCTTTGATCCGAGGTTCGCTCTGTTGTCGCTTCCCCTTGGGTTCGTATACAATCGCACGGTAATTAGGCCGTTTCTAGCGGGGATGTTGGGAACGTTGCTCGCGTCGAATTTTCTGATTTTCTATCACTCCATCGGTCTACAGTTTGTGAAGTCAATCGTGTACCATCCCACGGGATTCTACGCTTACAGTTGGATACCTTTCTACGCAATAATCGGGTTGACGCTCATCAACTACAGACAAATCATTTCCTTACTTCG